>FWWM01000169.1_pt1 | contig 217345 bp, 204 predicted proteins | sample 2228351 | NCBI WGS metagenome assembly FWWM01 (sample SAMEA103939774, study PRJEB20133) | metagenome | reverse complement strand
GAGGGGGGCGGGGTGAAGGTTTCAAACTCCACCATGGCCGCTTCCTCGGCCGTTTGCGAGGCCACCAGGCTCTCCAGCTCCGCCAGCTCCGGGTGATCCGGGGCAATCCCCCGCACCAGCGCCAAAAAGCCCTTAGCTTCCTCCACCAGCCCCGCAGCCAGCGCTTGACGAGCTCGGGCCAACTGGGTCGCCACCTCGCTTTGGGCTTTGAGGGCCGCCTGCGCCTGCTGCAGCAGCGAGCGGGCTTCCTGGTGCCCGGGGAGCTCGCGCAGCACTGCCTGGGCAAGCTCCGCCGCGCGAGAGAAGTTCCTTTCAGCCAGGGCCTGGCGGGCTTGGGAGAGCAACCCCTCCACTTGGCTGCCGGCCTCGCCGGCCAGGTCACCCAAAAGCGAGGCCAAATCCACAGGCAAACCTTGAATGATGGCGCTTTCCAGCCGCTGGGCCGGTCGGAAGGCGGGGTCCACCTCCAGAATCGAGTGGAGCACCGTTTGGCACTCGTCCCGGTGGCCGTCCTGGTAAAGGCGAACGGCCTCGCGGAAAGCCGCCAGGATCCGCTGCTGCACCTTCGGGTCCTTATCGGGAGAGCCTGGATAGGACATCGCTTGATGCTAACTTTCTCCTGTCCCGCCGTCAACCTTAATCCCCAGAGCCTTGACCTTCCGGTAAAGGTGGGAGCGTTCCAGGCCCAAAACCCGCGCCGCTTGCGACATGTTCTGGTCGCAGGCCCGCAGCACCCGGGCAATGTACTCCCGCTCAAAGGCCTCCCGGGCTTGCTTCAAAGGCAGCGGACGGCCGGGCCAAAACACCTCGGTCTCCGCCAGCTTCATGGGCAAATCGGCGGGCGTCACCTCATCCCCGGGGACCATGATCAAGAGCCGCTCCACCAAATTGCGGAGCTCCCGCACGTTCCCCGGCCAGGGATAGGCCAAGAGCGCCTCCATGGCTTCGGGCGTGACCTTCTTGGGCTTGACCCCCATGCGCTTGCCCAGCTTGGCCATGAAGGTCTCCACCAGAAGCGGGATGTCCTCCCGCCGTTCGGCCAGGGATGGCACGCGGATGGGGATCACGTTTAAGCGGAAGTAAAGGTCTTGTCGGAAGCGGCCAGCAGCAATTTCCGCTTCCAGGTCCTTGTTGGTGGCGGCAATGACCCGCACATCCACCCGGATTTCCGTGGCGCCCCCCAGGCGGGTAAAGCGCGATTCCTGCAGCACCCGCAGCACCTTGGCCTGGGTGAGAAGGCTCATGTCGCCCACCTCGTCCAACAGCAAGGTGCCGCCGTCCGCCAGCTCGAACTTCCCCCGTTTGGCCTCCACCGCGCCGGTAAAAGCCCCCTTGGTGTGGCCAAAAAGCTCGGACTCGATGAGCTCGGCAGGGATCGCCGCGCAGTTCAAGGCCACAAAAGGCCCCGCCGCCCGCCGGGAGTGCCGGTGCAGGAGGCGAGCCACCACCTCCTTCCCCGAGCCGTTGGGACCGGTGATGAGCACCCGGGAGTCGGTGGGCGCAGCCAGAAGAATTTGCCGGCGCAGCTCCACGATGGCCGGGGAAACGCCGGTGAGCTCAACGTCCTCTTCCTCCTCCTGCAGCCGCTCCGCCAGCTGCGCACGCTCCAGGACGTTGTTGACGGTGACCAACACCCGCTCCAAGCCCAGGGGCTTTTCCAGAAAGTCCGCAGCCCCTTCCCTCACCGCTTGCGCCGCTTGCTCCACCGTGGCGTGACCGGAAATCATCACCACCGGCAGCCTCTTGCCCCCCGCCTTGAGCTGGCGGAGCACCTCCAGCCCGTCCATCCCGGGAAGCTTGATGTCCAGCATCACCAAATCGAAGACCTCCCGGGACACCGCGGCCAGCGCTTCTTCGCCGGAAGCCACGGTGGTCACGGAAAAGCCTTCATCGGCCAGGATTTGGCTTAAAAGCTCGCGAATGCCGGGCTCATCGTCCACCACCAAAATCGCCGCCCTTCTCACGGCTCACCTCCGGGGATGCGCACCACCGCGCGCACCCCCCCACCCTCCCGGGGCTCCAAGCGCACCGTGCCGCCATGGTCGGTCACGATGCGCAGCACCACCGCCAGCCCCACCCCGGAGCCCCGACCCTTGGAGGAAAAGAACGGCTGGAACAAGAGCTCAGGGTCCTCCACCGGCAACCCCGGCCCGCGGTCCAGCACCTCCAGAACCATCTCCTCCCCTTCCCAAAAGGCCCGCACCACCACCTCCCCCGGTGGGGTGGATGCCTCCAGGGCGTTGTCCAGGAGGTTCACCACCACCTGCCGGAACAGGTCGCGGTCCAGCCACACCCGGCGCTGGGCGAGGGATGCCTCCAGCTTCACCTCCACGCCCGGCTTGACCCCCTGGTAGAGACGCACCACCTGCTGGAGGAACTCCTCCCCATCCACCGGCCGACGCTGCACCGGCGGCAGCTTGGCGTAGCGGGAAAAAGCGTCCAAAAGCTCCTGCATGGAGCGTACATGGTCCACGATGGCGCGGCAGCCGGCCGGGATCACCTCCCCCAGGTCGTCGCGGTTTTGGGCAAAATGGCGGGCAATCCGCTCGGCCGCCAGACGAATGGGGGTGAGGGGGTTCTTGATTTGATGGGCAATTTGCCTGGCCACCTCGCTCCACGCCGCTTGCCGCTGGGCCCGCAGCAGCTGGGTGATGTCCTCCAGGGCCACCACCCAACCGGAAACCTCCAGCCCTCGCCCCAAGGCCACCACCGTCACCTCCAGGTGCTTGGGGGCCCCTCCGGGGTAGAGGGTCAAAGAGCTGCGGTAGCCGGAAGCGGCGGAGCTTATGACCTCCACCAGCCGCCCCAGGCCATGGTCGGCGAGCTTTGCCAGCGGAACGCTTCCCTCACACAGGGCCGGCAAGCCCAGCATGGCAGCCGCCGCGGGGTTCCCGCGCACCGCGCTTCTCTCCCGATCCAGCCACAGGATGCCGGCGCGTATGGCCCCCAGCACCGCATCCAAACGGGCCACGGTGGCCCGCAGCTCCTGCTCCTGGGCCCTGAGCCGGCGTACCATGGAGTTGAAGGAAGCCACCAGCAGCGCCACCTCGTCTTCCCCTGGCACCGGCACCTCGGCCAGCTCTGCCCCCTCAGCCACCGCTGCGGTGGTGGCTGCCAAAGCCATCAAAGGCTCGGTAAAGGAGCGGGAAAGGTAAAGCCCCGTCCATACCGCGGCAAAGACCACCACCAGAGCAATGCCACCGAAGGAAAGCACCAAGGTGGCGGTAATGGCCGGCCGCTGCAGCTTGAGCGCCTGGTACGAGGCAGCCGCCTGCGCCAGCCGCGCTTGGGCGGCGGTAACGTCCTCGCGCCAGACCTCCCCGCAAACCACTACGGCCCCGTCGCCCAGGGGCACCCACGCCCGCACCACCAAAACCCGGGACACCCGGTCCACCCGGGTGCCGGCATGGCTCAGCTCTGAAGCGGTAAGGGAGGGCAACCGCAACGCCGCCGTGCGCATGGGCTCCAAAAGCTCCACCACCGGTCCGTTTTCCCCAAACAAAGCCGAAAGGTGGTTTTTCCCGGAAAAGTGCAGCCGCTCCAGCTCGGCCGCCCGCCGTCGCGGCTCCACCGCCGAAAGGTGTGCGGCCATGGCCTGGGCGCACCGCAAGCTCCGCTCTTCGCTTTCCCGCCGCACCCCTTCCGCCAGAGACGCGCCCGCCTGCACCACCGCTTCCACCGGCGCCGAAAACCAGGAGGAAGCCAGGTGGGAGAAAAGCGATGTGGCTAAAAGCGAGATCAACACCGCCGGCACCAGGATCAACAGCAGGTAGGAGACCAAAAGCTTCATGCGAAACCGGGAGCCAATGATCCCCAGCCGTCGCTCCACGAAAAGCTTGAAAACGGAGCGCAGGAGCACAAACAGCACCACCACCATGAGGGTGAGGTCGAAAAGCGTGAGCAGGAACACCAAGAGGCGGTTGGTGAGCTCTTCAGCAGGGACCTCCCGCAGCCGGGCAATGAGGGCGTACAGCGCCGCCCCCAAGGCCACAAGAACCAGGTACACGCCCAAAAGAAAACGGCCCTGCCGCCGGAGGCGCAGCCAGGAGCGGCGCCAGGACCTCATGGCGCCTCCGGAACCGCCCGGGTCACCCAATCGGTGCCCTCGGTCACGGGTATCACCAGAAGCTTGTACTTGGTGAGAAACTCAGCGCGCACCAAAAGCCACAGCGGCTCGTGATGGAGGGGGATGGGCAGCTCCACGGTGGGTGGGCGGGAAACCCACTGCAGAGCCTGTTCGAGTTTGGCGGTTTGGGAAGAGGCCAGCACCTCCCCATCCAGCTCCGCCTGCAGGGAAATCACCGCGCTTACCGGGTCCTTTTGTGCACGCACCACCAGCTCGTGGCTGGCCAGCCGCTGGTCCCAAAGAAAGCGGCGGTTGCGGAAGATCTTCATGCGGTAGGTCACTGCCACCGGTGCCCCTCCCGCCAAGCCCTCCACCCACTCCTGGGGGATGGGCTTTTGCACCGTCACCTGCACCAACAGCCTCCCCGGCGCCGGCGTGAGGTTCACCTCCAGCTCCGGTGCGGCTGTGGCTGCCAGGAGCACGAGCAGGCCTACCATGGTGTGGCAAAACTACCACAGGTGAACGGAAAAGGCGATGGCTAAACGCTGGGAGCCGCTAACCGGCCACCGCCTGGGCCGCCGGCTCCATGGCGAAGGGGTGCACGGAAAGCGGGGTCACCCGTTCCGGCTCGAAGAGCTCCCACGCTTCCGGCTGGGACAACAGCTCGCGCACCGCCGCCACGTGCAGGGCGTGGCCGGCTTTGTGCGCTACCACGTGGGCGCGCAGGGGGTACTCCAAAAGCGCCAAGTCCCCAATGAGGTCCAAAACCTTATGGCGCACAAACTCGTCCCGGAAGCGCAGGCGGCCGGAAAGCACACGGTGCTCATCCACGATCACGCAGTTGGAGAGGCTCCCCCCTCGCCCCAGCCCCCGGTCGCGAAGGGCCTTCACATCCGAAAGGAAACCAAAGGTGCGGGCTGGAGCAATAGCCGTTGCGTAGCGCTCCGGGGAAACGGTAAAGGTCAAGCGCTGATCGCCCACCACCGGCGCCTTGTAGCGCACCCGGTAATCCACCGAAAAGGTTTCGGACGGGTGCAGCTCCACAAAGCGGTCGCCGTCCTCCACCCGCACGGTCTTCAGCAAACGCACCTCCGGGAAGGAGCTGGACTGCTCCATGACCCCCGCGCGCTTGATCATCTGTACGAAGGGCAACGCCGAACCGTCCAAAACCGGCACTTCCGGCCCGGAGATATCCACAAACACGTTGGTGATGCCCAAAGCGTAGAGGGCCGACATCAGGTGCTCAATGGTGCCCACCTCGGCACCGCGGACGCCAATGGTGGTGGCAAAGGAAAAATCGCGGGCGTGCTCAGCGCGGGCGGGGATGGCCACCCCTAAATCGGTGCGCACAAAAACCACCCCCGTACCCACAGGAGCAGGGCGCAGCCGGATCTTCACGTTTGCACCGCTGTGAATCCCTACCCCTTCCGTTTCCACCGCACGCGCCAGCGTCCGCTGCCAAGCCATACCCGCCTCCCGGACCTCGGCCTTGCGAGATCCGTGCCAGCTCTGCGGCGGCTTGTGGGAGGCTGGGCTGTGGTTTTCCTGCAAAGCTGTGGTTTTTATGCAACAGCAATCCGGGTGCTACACTGCCTGTGGAGGTCATATGCTGCCACCGTTGGATCCGGAGGCGGTGCTCCGCTTAAAGGAGGTTTTATACCGGTTTTTGGAGGAGCTCCAAACCACCAAGGCCGCCCTCTACCTGCTGGGAGACCGAGGCGCTTTGGAGCTGGTGGAAAGCTACGGCTTTGGCCGCCGGGAGGCCATCCTCGCCGAAGTCCCCCCGGATCACCCCCTGTACCACTGGGTGCGACGCCATCGCACGGCGCCGGCGGTGCTGGCCGACCCGGCCAGCGAGCCGGCGCTGGCTGAGGTGCTCAGGCTTTCGGGAAGCACCACCTTGCTCACCGTGCCGCTCATCAGCGGGGATAACCTCATCGGTTTCGTGGATGCCAGGGACCGCGCTGGACGGAAAAGCTACGGCCCGGAAGAGCTTAAAAGAGCCAAAGCCATTGGCGAGCAGCTGCTTTCGGTGTTGGGGGAGCTGGGTCTGGTAGCCGCTCCACCGCCACCTGCACCCACCCCCACCGAGGTCAAGCCGCAACCGTCCAAAGCCTTCAAGTTCCCGCAGGCGGTGGAAAAGCTCGCGGGGCTTTGCGGGGCCCTGGCTCAAGCCGAAGGGGTGGGGGCGGTAGCGGTGACGGTGGTGGAAGGGGCCACGGTGCGCTCGCACCTCTTTACCACCACCCCGCTGGAGGGCACCGAGCGGGAATCCATCGCCCGGCACCAACGGGAGGTGGCCGCCCAGGCCGGCTTAACGTTGCCGGAAGCCTCCCGCTGGTCTTTTACCGAACGCCCCTCCCAGGGGCGGGAGGCGAGGCGGGAAGAAATCCGCACCGTGGTTTTATCCCGGGATGGCCTGACGGTGCTGGTGTCGCTCTTAACGCCGGCCGGTAGCTCACCGCACGCCTTGCTTTCCGCCATAAGCGGGGTATGGGAGCTTTCCCAACGGGAGCAGGCCCTGCGGCGAGCCGTGCGCAACATGGCGCGGGTACTGTTGGAGCCGGGGGACTTGAGCTTCCCCCACCTGCGCCAGCACAGCCAGGCGGTTTCTGAGCTTGCGCAAAAAATGGCGCAGGAGCTGGGCTTGAGCGAGGACGAGGAAGAGCTGGTAACGCTGGCCGGCTACCTCCACGATGTGGGCATGCGGGAGCTGGATTACCAGCGCATTTACCGCCTGGAAAAACCCCCGGAAATGGAGCGCAGGCTCTACCAGCGCCACCCGGTGGTGGGGGCCAGGATCCTGGAGGAAACCGCCTACCCGGGGCTGGCCGAGGCCGTGCGGCACCACCACGAGCGGTGGGATGGCAGCGGCTACCCCCAGAGGCTTTCCGGTCCCGCCATCCCCCTGGCCTCGCGCATCGTGCACCTGGCGGAGGTGTACGACGTGCTCACCTCCCCCGCCTCCTACAAACGGCCGGTAAGCCGCGAGCAAGCGGTGCAAATCATTGAAAGAGAAGCAGGCAAGCAGTTTGATCCCAACCTGGTGCCGGTGCTTATCAAGGTGGTAGGGGCATGAAGGTGCTGGCGCAAAACCGCAAGGCCCGCTTTGAGTACGAGTTTTTGGAGCGCTTTGTGGCGGGCATTGCGCTGACCGGCAGCGAGGTGAAGTCGGTGCGGGATGGCCGCGTCAACCTTCAAGACGGGTACGTGGCCTTTGAAAACGGTGAGGCGTTTTTGGTGAACGTGCACATTGCGCCTTACGCCAACGCTGGCTACGCCGGCCATGACCCCATGCGGCCCCGCAAGCTCTTGCTGCACAAGCGGGAAATCAAGCGTCTCTGGGGCAAGGTTCAGGAAAAGGGCTTGACCCTCATCCCCTTGGCCATTGGTTTGGAAGGCAACTGGATCAAGGTGGAGCTGGCCCTGGCCAAGGGCAAGAAGGTTCACGACAAGCGCGAGACCCTCAAACGGCGGGAGCTGGACCGGGAAGCGGAAGCGGCCATGAAGCACTACCGCTAGCTTCCCGGCGCGCTATTGACCCCGGGGCAAAGCAAAAAGACCGGCAAGCTGGGCCAGCAAAAGGCACGCCAGGCTTTTGGCGTCGCGGATTTGCCCCTGGCCAATGGCCACCGCCAGCTCTTCCGGCGTGAACAACCCTAGCTCCAGCTCTTCGTCCTCATCCCAGTTGGTTTTCCCCGCATTGAGGTTGGTCGCCAGAAAAGCGTGAAGCTTTTCGTCACAAAAGCCGGGAGCCGAATAAAACGCCCCCAGGGGGATGAGCTCACCGCGAAAACCGGTTTCCTCAGCGAGCTCCCGCTGGGCACAAGCCAGAGGCTCCTCCCCGGCGTGCAGGGTGCCGGCGGGCAGCTCCCACAGGGCCTCACCCACCGCAAAGCGAAACTGCCGCACCAACACCACCCGGCCGTCGGGCAAAAGCGGCAGGATCACCACCGCCCCGGGATGGCGAACCACCTCCCGCACCGCTTCCTGCCCCTGGCGCAGGCGCACCCGGTGCACCTCCACGTTCAAAAGCTTGCCGGCAAACGCTACCCTTCCTTGCACATCCTCTTCCACGCCAACCCCCTGCGGCTCGTGAAAAGATGCCGCCCGCGATACAATACCCTGTTTGGGTGGGAAAAATGAAAGACTTCATCTCAATTCGCGGGGCTCGCCAGCACAACCTCAAGAACATCAACCTGGACATCCCCCGCAACAAGCTGGTGGTGATTACCGGGGTTTCCGGTTCGGGAAAGTCGTCCCTGGCCTTTGACACGCTCTTTGCCGAAGGGCAAAGGCGCTACGTGGAGTCGCTTTCCGCCTACGCCCGGCAGTTTCTGGAGCAAATGGACAAGCCCGATGTGGACGTCATTGAGGGCCTGTCCCCCGCCATTTCCATTGAGCAAAAAACCGTTTCCAAAAACCCACGCTCCACCGTGGGTACCGTCACCGAAATTTACGACTACCTGCGCTTGCTTTACGCTTCCATTGGCGAGGTTTTTTGCCCCGACTGCCGCATCCCCATTGCCGGACAAACCGTCCAGCAAATGGTGGACCGCATATTGAGCCTCCCCGCCGGCACCCGCTTTCTGGTGCTGGCCCCCCTCACCCAGGCGAAAAAGGGGGAACACCGCAAGCTCTTTGAGCAAATGGCGCGGGAGGGTTTTGTGCGCGCCCGGGTGAACGGGGAAATCATCGAGGTGGCCAACCCCCCTGAGCTGGACAAGAAGAAAAAGCACACCATCGAGGTGGTGGTGGACCGCCTGGAGGTGCGCCAGGACCTGGCCCAGCGCCTGGCCGATTCCCTGGAAACCGCCCTGCGGGTGGGTGACGGGTTGGTGCGGATCGCCCCCAAAGACCGCGAGGAGTTCGTGCTTTCCTCCCGCCACGCCTGCCCCCAGTGCGGCTTTTCCCTGGCGGAGCTTTCCCCCCGTCTTTTTTCCTTTAACTCGCCCCAGGGCGCCTGCCCCTCGTGCACGGGCTTGGGGAGCGTGCAGGAAATTGACCCCGGAAAGCTCATCCTGGATCCGCAGCGCTCCTTGGCTGCGGGCGCCGTGGCCGGCATTGCCGAATCGGGGCGCTCTTTCCGCTGGCGGCAGCTGCAAACCCTGGCCAAGGCCATGGGCTTCTCCCTGCACGTGCCCTGGTACAAACTCCCCGAGCCGGTGCAGAGGGCAATCCTCTACGGCACCACCCAGGAGCTGCACTTTGAGTTTGTGGGGGAGCGTTCCACCTGGGCCTACCGTGCCCCCTTTGAAGGCCTGGTCCCTGCCTTGGAACGCAAGTACCGGGAAACCCGCTCCCCGGAAGTACGGGCCGAAATCGAGCGCTTCATGTCGCAAAAGCCCTGCCCCGCCTGTGGCGGGCGGCGGCTACGAAGGGAAGCGCTGGCGGTGCACATCCGCGGCAAGAACATCCACGATGTGGTGGAGCTTTCGGTGCGGGAAAGCTTGAAGTTCTTCCAAGACCTCGAGCTCACCCCTCGGGAGCAGCAGATCGCCGGCAAGATCCTCAAGGAAATCAACGATCGTTTGGAGTTTTTAGCCGCCGTGGGGCTCGACTACCTCACCCTGTCCCGCACGTCCGGCACGCTTTCCGGCGGGGAAGCCCAACGCATCCGCTTGGCTACCCAAATTGGCTCCAAGCTCATGGGCGTGCTGTACGTGCTGGATGAGCCTTCCATTGGCCTGCACCAGCGGGACAACCGCAAGCTCCTGGCCACCCTCAAGGGCATGCGCGATTTGGGCAACACCGTTCTGGTGGTGGAGCACGACGAGGAAACCATGCGGGAAGCCGACTGGATCGTGGACCTGGGCCCCGGTGCCGGCATCCACGGCGGTGAGGTAGTAGCCGAAGGTCCGCCGGAGGTCATCCCTTCTTTTCCCCGCTCCCTCACCGGCCGCTACCTGGCTGGGGAGCTCACCATCCCCGTTCCCCCCAAGCGCCGCCCGGGAAACGGCAAAAAGCTCGTCGTTTACGGTGCCCGGGAGCACAACCTAAAAAACCTCGACGTGGCCTTCCCGCTGGGCATGTTCATTTGCGTCACCGGGGTTTCCGGCTCGGGCAAGTCAACCCTGGTCAACGAAATCCTCTACAAAGCGTGCGCCCGCAGTTTGTACCGGGCTTTGGAGCTCCCCGGAGCCCACGACCGCCTGGAAGGCACCGAGTTCATTGACAAGGTGGTGGCCATTGACCAATCGCCCATCGGTCGTACCCCCCGCTCCAACCCCGCCACCTACACCAAGGTCTTTGACCCCATCCGCGAGCTCTTTGCTCTAACCCCCGAAGCCCGGGCCCGGGGCTACAAACCCGGCCGTTTTTCCTTCAACGTCCGCGGGGGGCGCTGCGAAGCCTGCGCCGGTGAAGGGCAAATCAAAATCGAAATGCACTTCCTCCCCGATGTTTACGTCACCTGCGACGTCTGCAAGGGCCGGCGCTACAGCCGGGAAACCCTGGAGGTGCACTACAAGGGCCTGTCCATTGCTGACGTTTTGGACCTCACGGTGGAGCAAGCCCGGGAGCTTTTTGCCGCCCACCCCCACATCACCCGCATCCTGGACACCCTCATGGCCGTGGGCTTGGGCTACATCAAGCTGGGCCAGCCGGCCACCACCCTTTCCGGCGGTGAAGCCCAGCGCATCAAGCTTTCCCGGGAGCTCGCCCGCCGCGCCACCGGCCAAACCCTTTACATCCTGGACGAACCCACCACCGGCCTGCACTTTGACGACGTGAAAAAGCTTCTCTCGGTGCTGCACACTCTGGTGGATCGAGGGAACACCGTGGTGGTCATTGAACACAACCTGGACGTCATCAAAACCGCCGACTGGATCATTGACTTAGGCCCCGAAGGCGGCGACGAAGGCGGCTTCCTGGTGGCCCAGGGCACCCCGGAACAGGTCGCCCAAAACGGGCAAAGCTGGACCGGCCGCTACCTCGCCCCGCTGCTTTCCCTCCCCAAAGCCCAAGCGTGTTAAGGGGCTTGATGCAATTGGCTAGTGCGGGCTTTAAATTCCTGCCAAGCCTCTGGCGTTTTTGCGTTTGACAAGCTAAAAAACGTCGCCTCCATCCAGCTTAGGCTAGCCCGCGCTGGTAGGAGGCGGTTGCAGGTGCCTTTCACGGCATTGACGTGCTGGCGCAGCTATACTGGGCGAGACGTTAGCTAGAGAGTCCGGGACAAGCCAGCCAGAGGCTTTCGGTGCTCTCGCATGGGGGGAACATGAGTAAGGGAAAAGCCATTGTCCTCGCCGTTTTTACCCTGTGGCCCTTCCTCTATATGTTCTTGTTCTTTGCTACCATTGTGATCCTCATTACCAGTGCGGCAGCTAAGCCCCAGCCGTCGCAAGACATGCCCCTGCTTTTCGGAGGCATTTTTATCATGCATATCGCCACGATGCTGGAAATCATGGGCCTTTTGGTGGTTTATATCGTGCATTTGTTTAAGACCGACCGGGTGCCGCAAGACCAAAAAGCTCTCTGGGCAGTGGTCATTTTCCTAGGCAACGTTCTCGCCATGCCGGTTTACTGGTACCTTTACATCTGGAAACCGCTGCGGGTAGCCGCAGAAAGCTAAGGTTACAAGCCGGTAACACTCCGGCGGAGGCCATGGCTTTGTTTTGCCTATTGCAATCCCCGGAGAAAGCCTTGACGTCTTCCGTTTGCTGCCCGATATTGAGCCGCAGGACGTGATTTGGGAGGAGATCATGGTAAGAAAGGTGCTGATCCTGGCTTTGGCTGTTACGGGAACCTGGGGCGTTTGGGCTACTGCCACCGCTGCCCCGGAAACAACGCAAGCGTCCTGCGTGGGTTGCCATAAGGCGGTGACGCCGGCATTGGTAGCCGATTGGCAGCTCTCCAAGCACGCCGACAACGACGTGGATTGCGCTGCGTGTCATGGGGATCAGCACCGCTCGGCAGCGGATACCGCCAAAGCGCTCATCCCCACCCCGGACACCTGCGCCACCTGTCACGAAGACCGGGTGGCCCAGTTCAAGCGAGGCAAGCACGCCTTTGCCTGGGCAGCCATGAAGGCCATGCCCACCACCCACGCCCTGCCGGTGGCCATGCGGGAGGGGATGAAAGGCTGCGGAGGATGCCACAAGATCGGGCTCAAAAGCGAGCAAGAGGTCAAGGAGTTGAAAGCCAGCGGCGCGGGCTTTGGTTTGGCCTCCTGCGATGCCTGTCACACCCGCCACACCTTTTCGGTGACCGAGGCCCGCCAGCCCCAGGCCTGCCAGACCTGCCACATGGGCTTTGATCACCCGCAATGGGAGATGTACTCGGCATCCAAGCACGGGGTGCGCTACCTCTTGAAGCAGGCCAAGGTGCTGCCGGCGGAAACCCCGGCGCCCACCTGTCAAACCTGCCACATGCCCGAAGGCAACCACGAGGTGCGGACGCCTTGGGGCTTCTTGGCGGTGCGGCTGCCGCTGCCGGAAGAACCCCAGTGGGCCGCCGACCAAACCACGATCCTGCAAGCTCTAGGCGTCCTGGACCCGGCAGGCAAACCCACCCCGCGCCTGGAGGTGGTGAAGGCAGCGCAGGTGGCGCGGCTGTCCGCCGAGGATTTCCAAAAGGAGCGCGAGAAACTGCTGAAGGTTTGCAGCCAGTGCCACTCCAGCCGCTTTGCCCAGGAGCAGCTGCAAAGGGGCGACGAAATGATCAAGGAAGCGGACCACTTGCTGGCTGAGGCCATCCGGGAAGTGGCCGGTCTTTACCGCGATGGCATCCTCGCCAAACCCGCTTCCTACGCCCACGCCTTCCCGGATCTGCTGACCTTCCACGACGCCCCCACACCCATCGAACAGAAGCTATTCGTCATGCACTTGGAGCACCGCATGCGTGCCTTCCAGGGCACCTTCCACGCCAACCCCGACTACGCCCTGTGGTACGGCTGGAGCGAGCTCAAGCGCGATTTGGCGGAAATCAAGGCGATGGCTTCGGAACTCCGGCAAGCTCATTCAGCAACGCCCAAGCGGTAAAAGGTTTTAAGCGAGCTGGCCCACAGACTTTTTGGGGACAAGGCCGCCGGTGGCAATGAGGTCCTCAATATCTCCGGCGGCCTGCAGACCGCGCCTGTCTGAATTCATTCACCACTGGCTGTGCAGCCCCTGGGCCGCCAGGAAAGCCCGGGTCTCCCTCCGGCCCAAGGCCCCCGGTGAGCTCTTCGCTCAAGCGGTCCCTAGTGGCCGGCGCTTGACAATCTAGAGATTAAGCTTTAGTTTGCGTTAGCAACTTCAACGGCTGCAGAAGTTGAGGGGAAAAAGAGCACATGGGCTTGGACCATTTTGAGGATTTTGCCTGCTGTTTTTGTGAAATCGCGTCTTTACCGTGCGAAGAAAAACGACACCTTCAAGCCCAAAGCAAATTCCCGTTGGGCTTTCCAGCGGAAAGACGCCGACAAAAAGTTTGAGCATCTTTGGTTCAAAAAGAAAGGGAGGAAACATGAAGGAAAAGTCGCAGCGTTTGTCCTGGCATGGGATGCTGCTTTTTTTGCTTGGCCTTGTAACCGGCTTGGTGATGCAGCTGTTCCCCAATCCGCGAATGGGGCTGGCGGCGCACCTGGAAGGCCTTATGAACGGGATCTTCTTGCTTGCCTTAGCGGCGACCTGGTCTCGCCTGCGGCTGTCGGCAGGGGCGGAGAAATGGGCCCTGGGCGCGGTGCTCTACGGCACCTACGCCAACTGGTTCTTCACCTCTCTCGCCGCCGCCTTTGGCACCGCCGCCATGGCACCCCTGGCCGCCGGAGCCCATCGTGGTCAGCCCTGGCAGGAGCTGGTGATTTCCGTGGGTTTTGCCAGTGTGGGGGTGACCATGCTGGTAGGTGTTTCTCTTTTCCTCTGGGGACTGCGAGGGCCCGGGAAAACGGAGTAGGTTAAGCTAACCCGTGCCCGCGGTAGCAACCGCCGCATGAGAACGAATTTACGGTTCGAGGAGCAATCGTTAGCCAGCAACCGCAAGCCCCACAAAAGAACCGTTGGTTCGACCCTAAAAAAAAGCTACTCGGACTTAGCTTTTGACAGGCCGGAAATATCGGTAGGTTGCGCGCGGTTTGCACAAGAGCAACTCTCAGAAAGGAGAGGGGGTCTCAGCTATGAGAACACTGGCACGTCTTTCTGTTTTGGTCCTCTTGGCGGGCGCCGCCTTAAGCGCCGTACAGGTAGTGCTGGCCCAGGATGCGGTCAAGGCCCTACCTGCCAACAGCAAGGTGCTCGTGGACAACGACGATGTCCGCGTTTACGAGTTCTGGGCAAAACCGGGGGAGAAGGTTGCCATGCACTCCCATCCCCGCACCGTGGTTTACTCGCTCACCGACGCCACCGCTACGCTCACCGGCGCGGACGGCAAGAGCCAGGTGTCCACCTTCAAGGCTGGACAGGCCATCTACCACGGACCCGTAACCCATAAGGCCGAAAACACCGGCAAGACCGATATCCACTTCGTGGTGGTGGAAATTAAGCGGTAAAAAGATAAGCACCCCTTACCGGGGCTTTGAGCTCCTTCCCGAGGCCCCGTGCGGGTGATGAAAAAACAGCAAGCAACTCTCACCACCCGCGGGCAACAGAAGTGAAAAAATCAAGCTGTGGTTCCGGGCCCAGAGTGGCGGTTCACTCTGGGCCCCGGTTTTTTGTACCCCCAAGGCGTCAAGCAGAGCCCAATGGAAAAGCTGACCGCGCCGGCCCCCACACCGCAAGTCCTGGTCCTCAAAAACGCTTTGGCCAGCACAAGTATTCGGGGGGCAACGAAAAAAGGCAGGCCGAAGCCTGCCGTTTTCCACTGCGCGCTCAGATTGCTATTCCGAGCAGTGGGGAGGGCCGCCCACCGCCAACCCGTTGTTGTACTGGTCCAGAAGAGCCGCGTAGGCGAGCGCCAGGCTCCGGGTGGACTTGGAAAGTTGGGAGGTGGGTGTGTAGGTGTTGAAGAAGGAGTGAGCCCAGGCCAGCGCTTCATCCACGGCCGAGGTGCTGGCGGCACCGTTGAGAAGGTTGAGGCGTGCGGCAATGAACTGATGGGCCAGAATGTAGTACGCGTTTCCCCCCTTGGGGCTGGTCCAAAGGACTTGGTACCAGCTTTTGCCGCTCTGGTAAAAGGTCGTATCTTCGCCAATCAGGGCCCAGGTGTCGTCGTAGGGGGCCGGGCCATAGCTGGAGTGGGTCTTCCAGTACCCTTGCGAGAGGGTGCAGCCCGTTTGGCAAGGGACGTTGACGTTCAAAACCCATGGGTCGCTGCCGCCCGTACCCGTATCCAGGCCCGCAAAAGAGGCCACGTTGGTTAGCTCATAGTTCCCGCAAGTGTTGTAAGGACCCACGCTGTACGCGTAGCTGAAGGCATACGGCAACGTTGCCTCGCCAAAGCACAAGGTTCCCAGCGAGCCCTGAAGGGTATCCTCAAAGGCAGCGCAACGATCCACTGGGGTGATGGTGGCGGTGGAGAAGTCCACGCCCGCCATTGCTGACCAGCTGGTGGTCCCCGTGGGTGTGGCAGCCCCGCTGGCGGCGTACGCGAAGTTCTGCAACGTGACGGTGGCGGTGTTGAGGCGAGAGGTGTTGTCAGGCAGCGCGCCCGTATAGGAGCACTGCAACGTGCTCCCGGCAGCCAGAAGGTAAGGGAACGTCACCCCGCAGGTCACGTTGACACCCAAAGAAGGTGAAACCACGTCCGCGACCCCGGTTAAAAGCGCGGGCACAGGAGCAGGGTTGAGCACCGAGATTTGCCCTTGCACCGCAAAGTTGGAGTCGGTGTAGCTGGCGCTCGCCGCGACCGTGTAGTTCACCGCAAAGGACTGCCCGGGAGCCAACGTAAGGGCCGATTGATCGGCTGTCTTGTCCACGGTCCACTGGTAGGTTCGGGTAAACGAGGTGGCCGCCGTTTTGGCCACCACCAGTTGGTAACAGGCCACGGTCACCGCTGCGCTGGCGCTTTGGCCGGTTTCGGTGATGGTCGCGGTATTGTTGTGGACACCTGCGTCGCCGGCGCAGGCAAACGTTTTCGGGTAGCTCACGCTACCGCTGTCCGAAAACGTCCAGGAGCTGCCGTTGCTATCCAGCACATGGATGGTGGCGTTGACGAAAACATCAGGCTGGCTGGGGAGCGAAAAACCAGCCTTCGGGGCTGGACCAAAGGCCTCACCCAGATGACCGGAGTGGTTGGTAATGGTCACGTGGGCGGTATTGCGGTAGTTAGCCCCCGGGACCGGTGTAAACGTGATCGAGTACGGGTAGCAGTAGGTTTCTCCCGCAGCCAAGACCGGCTTGGCGCTGGTATCCACCGGTCGTTCCAGAAGCGTTTGATACTGCCCCGATCCCGTCTTGTACTCCACCTCGTCCACGATGGCCAGGTTTTCCGTGTTCACCGCCCCGGCGTTGGTCACGCACACGGAGCCATCCACTCGCCCGCTGTCGGAAAACCCGGTCTTGGTAACCGTCACCGTGTACTCGCTGGTTCCGGTATCCCCTGAGAAAAGGCTCCACCCTGTGGGGGTCGCGGACTTTGCGATTCCCCAGCTAAAGGTCCTCACGGTATGGCCGGTGGCCGTCTTGCTGGCGGTGAGTGTGGTCCCCGATTGGCCCTGGGCCGTGGCTCTTGGTGCGCTGGCAAACAGCGTAACCAGCAGGCACCCCACGCTGGCTACAACTTTGAATACCGTTCTGTTCATCATATGAACCTCCCTTTCTTGCGTTTCCTGTCTTCCCGTCACCTACGGCCTCAAACAAAAGCTCGAAGCCTGGCAAACCACGTTAAGACCTGCCTTCTGAGCTTTGCCAGGTTTGCTCCTGGTCAGCAACTCATGAACACACTTTCAGCTCTGCCCCTTCGTTGGTCAATCCGGCAAGAGGTGCAGGGAAGAGTAGGCCTTTAGACCTAGGACTCCGGCTGGATCTGCCCCCGGGCCCACAGGGCCAACGCAAAGCGGCCGCGAAGACCAAGTTTTGCCGAGATGTTGTTGAGGTGGCTCTTGACGGTTTTCTCGCTCATGCCCAACAGCCGGGCGATTTCCTTGTTGCTCAAGCCCTGGCCCAAAGCGTCAAGCACTTCCCACTCCCGGCGGGTCAACTTGCGCGCCTCCTCAGCTTGGAGGCCCCGGGGGGAAACCAGCTGCGCCAGAACCTGAGCCGTGACCTCCCGGTTGGCCCAAACCTGTCCCGCCGCCACTGCCCGGATGGCGTAAACCAGCGTGGCAAACGTGGATTCTTTCCCTACCAGCCCTGACGCTCCGGCGCGAAGCACCGCTTTAACCACTTCGGGTTCAGAGCGACGGGCAAGTATGAGGAAACGGGCCCGAGGGGCGGCCCGACGCAAACGGGCCACAAGCCCCTCGCAGTTGGGGCCAAACGCCTCGTAATCGAGGACCACCACGGTGGCACCGCTTTGCTCCAAAAGCACCCGCAACTCTTCCTCGTTGGCGGCCCGGCCTACAACCCGGAAGTGACCCTCCCCGCTCAAGAAGGCGCTCAAGAGCTCACGCCAGAGCGCCGGCGCTACCGCCACGACCACGGCAATAAGGTCGTCCCCCTCGATCCTGGCGGAAAGCGAAGGCTCCATCAAGGAAACCGCACCCTTCCCCCTACCGGCGCGAAGGGTGGCCAGAAAACCCGCGGACCACCTGCGAGTTTCATCCCAGTGGCTCCATCTTGTTTGGATTTTCAGAGCTCCTTCGGGAGCTGTCAAGGGCAAAGGGCGCGACCAGTGCCCCCTGCGTGCCAGGACATCGCCCTGCGAGGCAGCACCCCGCTTTCATCCAGACCCAGTTTGGCCTCTTGGAAGGAGATTCCCTGATACGTGGCTGGCTTGGGTCGTTTAAGTTTGTTTCAGCGTTGCTTGGGGCGCTTCTTTTGAAACCTACCTTTCGCGGTCCCATCCCCCCGGTTGCTTTTTCTCCCGAAGTAGCCCATACTGCGACTTAAGCTCACGGCAGAATTTGCCTCACAACGTCCGGGGCGGCGCAAAAGGAGCGGAAGGCGCATAACCTGGGGGGACCAATGAAACCATGGACTATGTTTGTTTTCTTGTGTTTTGTTCTGGCACAGACCGGCACCGCCAGCGAACCGACGGTGGTGTTTTTCCCTGGGGTGGCTCACGCCCCGGGAGCCAGCGGAACGGCCTGGCGCTCGGAGGTAGTGCTTCACAACCCTACCGGGACCAGCCAACAGGTGGAGCTGGCGTTGCTCCCCCGGGGTTCGGGAGCGGTGGCGGTGGCGTCCCAGCTGGTCCTCGCTGTGGGTGAAACCCGCCGCATCCCCGACCTTTACGCGTTCTTGCGGGCTCCCGATGGGGCTGGCATGGTCCGCATCACAGGCGAGGTGGTGGCGTGGGTCCGCACGTACAACCAAGGGGCCAGCGGAACCTTTGGCCAGGAACTGGTGCCGGTGGATGCCAACTCCGCCTATACCCCCAGCGAACCGCTTATCTTCCCTTTTTCTGCCACCGCCGACATCAAGACCGGCTTCCGCTCAAACCTCCTCCTGGTCAACCTGGAGCCCGTTGCCATTACCTTCACGCTCCGCGCGGGCACTGCGGAAAAAACCGTCAGCGTACCCGCCGGAGCCTATAGCCAAATTGACAACCTGGGCTCGTTTTTGGGTGCTGCTTCCGCCTTTTCGGTGGTGCAGGTGAGCGCCACCGGTCGCTGGTTTGCGGCCATTTCCACGGTTGACCCCGTCACCGGCGATCCCACCACCCTTCGGGGTTTGGGTGCCGGAGACAGTAGCGAACGCCTTTTTGCCGGCGTTGCCAAGCTCCCCGGTGCCAACCAAACCTCCTGGCGCTCCGAGGCCGTGTTTTACAACCCCACCTCGGCGTCGCTCCCGCTAATCCTGGAGCTGATCCCCCGGGGACAGGGGAACGTAGCCGCCAGGGCCAACTTGACCTTGGCTGCTGGAGAAACCCGCTACCTCCCAGACCTCTACCAGACCCTCGGGGTGGCGTCGGGAGCTGGGACCCTGAAGGTTCAAGGAGGAGCCCTGGCCTGGGTCCGGACCTTCAACAAGGGAAACCAGGGCAGCTTTGGTCAGGATTTACCCCCGGCCACGCCTTCCCTGGCGGTGGGATCCTCCATGCCGGTGGCGCTGTCGGTTTATTCCCCCACCAGTCCCCAGACGGATTTCCGCTCCAACTTGGTGGTGCAAAACTTGGAAAACCGCGATATCACGCTTTCCCTCCGTGCGGGAGTAACGGAAAAGTTGCAGGTCATCAAGGCCAATTCCTATACCCAAATTGACAATTTGGGCAACTTCATGCGCCTGCCTCCAGGGGCAGCCACGGTTTGGGCCCAAGCCAACGGCCGCTGGCTTGGTGCCATGTCCACCATTGATCCGGTGACCGGAGACCCCACCACCTTTCGCGACGCCCGCAGTTTCCTTCCCCCCAGCAGCTATGACCTTATCGAAGCGGCTCTTGCCAACCAGACGATTAGCAGCGAACAAGCATTGACCTACAAGGTTTTTGCTGATTTCGGGGATTCACGCTTACCGGCGCAGTTCCAGGGCGATGACCGCAACACCCATGAAGCCCTGGGGACGGCAGAGGCCGCGGAGAAATTTGCCACCCTTTCGCCAGCAACCCAGGAGGTCGTTGGCCCTTATTTGGTCCAGCCTTTTTACGCCGGCAGTTGGTGGGACCGGCGGAGGGCCGGAGTAACGGGAGTGTCGGCTTTGGCTACCATGTGTCGGCCTTGGGCCATTACCTGCCCCATTCTCAGTGGAGACTGGGAATACTACGACGGCACCTACGTGCGGGTGTGGTACCTGAAATCCCATGCCGCCACTGATGCAGCCGTGGCTCGCGCCTTAGCTGCTGCCGCCACCTCCGACATTTGGCCAAAATTCACGGCTTCCATGGGACGGGTCCCAAAACCCGACGGGGACGAGGGGGGCAGCGCTCTTTACGATGTGGTTTTGTCCGACGGGCTGTCCTCCAGAACTTACGGTTCAACCTTTCCGACGGCGCTTACTGCTTGTAACAACGCCCCAGCCTTCTCGTACCTTAACCGGACCATCAGCGACCTAAACATCTTCAAGTCCATTTTGGCCCACGAGACCTTTCACGGCGTGCAAATAGGTATGAACAGCCGCCAATGCCCCACATCAATGCGATGGCTCAGCGAGGGCACCGCCACCTGGTTTGAAGATTTCGTCTACCCTACCACCAACCGCGAGCATGACGATGCGCCCCATTACCTGGACAAACCCTACCTCGCCATTGACAACGACGGCGGGGACGTCCTCAAGCCCTATGGCACCTACACGTTTTTTTACTACTTGACCCGCATTCGCGGACTTGCCCCTGATGTCATTGGCAAGATCTGGGATGCCACGGTAGGTGCGGACGGCCTCCACGCTTTGGATAGCGCCTTGCGCTCCGCGTCGGCAGAGCTTGATAAGTCCTGGCCGGACTTTGCAGTGTACGCTTGGAACCAACAGGCGCCTTTTAATCTCTTTACCAACGATGGCCTTACTTATGGGGCACAAGTAAACCCACCGCGGACAGGCACCTTATCCACCCGTGACGCAAGCTGGGAAGTCATCCCTAAGACCAAGCCGCCTTTGCTCCGGCTTTCTCTTTTTTATTATCACTACGATTTCCCCGACGCCAGCGTTGCTGCCCTGGGTTTCTTTAACGGCTTGACCCGCAGCCTTAGCCTGCAAACCGTTGACGAATTTGGGAAGCTTTACAGTGCCTCCCCCCTTGCCGGGCCAGACACCGCCGAAGGGGGGCACATCACAGCGCTCGTAAAGATCAACGGCACCTGGAAAAAAGAGGATTGGACCCCGCTGGCTGGACGGCTTTACTGCCGCGATCTGAAAGCCGAACGGGTGGAATCGCTGGTGATTATCCTGTCCAATGCAGATGTGAGCGAGATAAGCTCCGTGTGGCCCAAAGGGGACTACCCGCCCCTGCTTTTTGCCACAAACCTCGGCTGTGCCCACTGGGAAGGCGAGGCCAGTCTTACCTACCGCTGGGGTAACAGCGTGACCGAAACCATGAACGTGGCCGGCCTGCGGCTGGAGCCCGTAGCTGAGGGTTTTTACGACGAAAACACCCCTGTTTTCCGCGGCCACGCACCATTTTCCGGTGATTATTCGTACGTGGTACGCGGCACCAACGGCGATTGCTCCTACTCGGCCGATAACAACGGTACCCTTACCAGCGGTTTAAGTGCTTTCCACGTCCTTACCTGGGTCACCGGCGGGGTGGGCTACCGGGGTCTCACCACTGGCTTGTTTTGGGAGTGGACCCAGGCGCTCATGATCCTCAAGGAAACCTGCCCCCTTTCCACCAAAATGCTCCCATGGAACGCCGGGACGTTTGTGCTCCCCGTCATTCCCGAATTCGCCTGGGCGCGGGTCACCCCGGATGGTCGGCGGATCGTGATTCAGGCCTCGGATAGTCCAGGTCAACAGGGTTTGAGCGGTACTTGGACCTTCCGGGCCTTACGGGAGCCGTAAAGCCGACAACCTGGGGCTCTCACGGTGGGGCGGTTCTGTGACTAGCCTGGCAATACACCGCCGGCAAAACCGGATTTTTTCCGCCTTGATTAACGAAAAAGCGTTCCGTCGCCTAGTAAACGAAGGGAAAGAACTTGGCGGTGCGGCTTTGGTACTGCTGGTAGTCGGGATAGCGGGCTAGAAGCCAGCGCTCCTCGTAGGCGGCTTTCCGGTCAAAAAAGGAAAAAACCACAAAGGTCCATAGCACCCCCGGCCAGGAGCACCACCACAAGGACCAACCCAACACAGCCATCACCGCCCCAGCGTAGATGGGGTGGCGAACAATCCGGTAGAGTCCTCCGACCTGCAGCGTGGCGTCAGGCTTTGGCACCGGCAAAGGCGTCAGGCTACGACCGAGCCTAAGCGCCGCAACGATGACAATGCCCAGGCCCGAGATCATGAGAGCGGCGCCCAGAAAGGAAACCAGCGGATCATCGTCCGGCCAACGCCCGGTGGCGGCCGGCAAGTAAGCCGCAACCACCAGCACCGGGATTTGGACCAGCGCCCACGCTAAACCCCGTGAAGCCAAATTGCCGTCCCTTCCCCCCATCGCTGCTGCAGTTTACCGTTTCCTGGGCTTGGCAGCCACCTTTGGGGGTCGCCGTTGCCCTCCCCTTCTACAGTTGACACGGGTGTTTGTCCAAGTGTTGAGTCGTGGTATCATTTTCAATGCCAACGGAGAGCCCGGTGGACAGAGCATACGAGCGCCAAAAGCGGGCACGCAGGCGGGGAGTCCGCCTGGGGCTTGCGGCCTCGTTTGTCATTGGCTTGCTTGGCGCTCGGACAGCCCTGGCTCTCCCCCAGCCCTGCACCCTGCTCAACGATCGCGGGGCCTGGTATCAACCCCTCGCCGGCGACGGTCCCGCGCCCCTTCCTTCCCATCCCGAGAGCTGGGCCCCGGCCCCCCGCGGCAACCAGCTCCTTCCCGGAACGTACCTGGTGCGGCTGCAAGCGGAAAACCCAAACTCCCACCCCATCACCTGCATTTTCTTGCCCGACAAGCTTGTGGCGCTCGCCGAGCTCTTGACCGGCGAAAGCCCGCAACCCCTGGCCCGCACGGGGTGGTTTTTGCCCTTAGACGAAAGAGCCATGAAGAGCCCCCAGGCGGTTCTGCCCACCGTGCTCCCACCCGGGACCAACACCTTTTGGCTCTGGCTTTGGGTGCCAGCAAACTCACCGAAGATCCCTTCTTCCCTGGCCGTGCAAATGGAAACCCTGGAAGCCTTTACTATCACGCAACGCCGCTTTGATCACGCCCACGGGGTGTACGGCGGCATCATGCTGGCGGTGGTTCTTTACAACCTGTTTTTGTTCTTTTCGCTGCGGGAGAGACTCTACCTGCTTTACGTGCTGTACGCCAGCTTTTTTGGTTGCATTTGGCTGGTGCGCGCCGGGATGGGGTTGACCTTCCTTTGGCCCCACTGGCCACTGTGGGACGCGCAAGCTCACTACTTCATGATTGGCCTGGCCATCATCTTCGGCAACGCTTTTTCCAGCGCCTTTTTGGAGCTTCCCGTGAAAGCCCCGCGCTTAGCTCTCGGGCTTCAAGCTATCAGTGTCTTCGTGGGTTTGCTGCTGGTGGGGGTGGCGCTCCAGCGTTTTTCCCTGATCGAAACACCGCTGGCGCTGGCGGCGGCGGGGGCGTGTTCGCTTTACGTGGCTGCGGGGTTTTTGCGTTTGCGGCAGAAAAGCCCCGAAGCGCGCTACTTCCTCTTGGCCACCGGCATGGTCATCCTCGGCACGGTGGTGTACATCGCCGCTTTCTTCCGCCTCCTGCCCACAACGTTCATCACCGCCAACTCGGCACAGCTGGGCTCTGCTGCCGAAATGGTGCTGCTGGCCTTTGCCTTGGGCCATAAGATCCGCCACCTGCGGCAAGAAAAAGTGGCGGCCGAGGAACTTTCCCGCCTCGACCCCCTCACCGGCCTTGCCAACCGTCGGCTTTTAAGCGAGCAGATGGAGCTGGAGTGGCGGCGGGTGTACCGGCAGGGCTCAACGCTGGGTATCGTGATTGTGGACGTGGACCACTTTAAGGCTTACAACGACGCCTGGGGCCACCAGGCCGGCGACGGCCTTTTGCAGCTGCTGGCCGAAGAACTCCGTTCCCTCTGTCGGCGCCCCGGCGACCTGGCGGCCCGCTACGGCGGTGAGGAGTTCGTTTTGCTCCTGCCCTCGCTCAGCGTCTTGCAGGCCCACGAGCTTGCCGAAAGGCTGCGCCACACCGTGGAGGAGCGAGCGTGGCCGCACCCGGCCTCGCCCTTGGGGCCTGTGGTCACCGTAAGCTGCGGGGTGGCGGTGGGACGGCCCGTGGAGGGGGTCCCCGTCAGTGTGCTGTTTGCCGAAGCCGATGAAGCTCTGTATTCCGCCAAGCGCTCGGGCCGCAACCAGGTTTGCCTCCGCACAGCTTCCGGGACCCATCGTCGCTTAAACAGCGCGTAAAGCGGAGCTGGTAAGCTTTGCCCATGGCGAAAGTGGTGGTGATGGGCGTTCCCATGGACTTGGGACAGTCGCGGCGGGGCACGGATATGGGGCCTTCGGCCATGCGTTACGCACGCCTGGCCGAAACCCTCCAGGCCATAGGCCATGAGGTGGAGGACCTTGGGAACCTCCAGGTGCCGGTGGTGGAAAGCCTCCAGGGCGGGGATCGGCGAGAGCGGGGCGGCATGGTGTACGTGGAGGCCATCCGCGAAGTTTGCCGCCGCACCGCCGAAGCAATCCGCAAGCTCGACCCCAGCGTTTTCCCCATCGTGCTGGGGGGCGATCACTCGGTGGCCTTGGGCTCCATTGCCGGCTTGGCCTCCTTCGGTCCCACCGGCGTGGTTTGGGTGGATGCCCACGCCGACTTCAACACCCCCGAAACCTCCCCTTCCGGCAACGTGCACGGCATGCCGCTGGCTGCCCTCTGCGGCCTGGGGGACCAACGGTTGGCCTCGCTCTTGGGCCAGGGCCAGCCGGTTTTAAACCCGCAAAACGTGGTGCTGGTGGGCGTGCGCAGCGTGGATCCAGGTGAACGGGAAACGCTGAAGCAAGCGGGGGTGACCGTGTACACCATGAAGGAGGTGGACCGCCTGGGTATCGCCCGCATTGCCGAGGACATCATGGCCAAGCTCGCCCACCTTCCCCGGGTGCACGTTTCCTTGGATGCCGATGTCCTGGACCCGGAGGAAGCCCCGGGGGTGGGCACTCCGGTCCCTGGGGGGCTTTCCTACCGGGAGGCTCACTTGCTCATGGAACTTTTGGCCGACTGGGGGAAGGTGACAAGCTTGGACCTGGTGGAGGTTAACCCCATCTTGGATCGCCGCAACCGCACCGCCCAGCTCATGGTGGAGCTGGCCGCCTCCCTTTTGGGCAAACGCATCCTTTAGGGGCTTTCGGCTGCCAGGACCTTTTCCAAAAGCGAAGGCAGCTCGCGAAAAAAGCGCGATTTGGGCAAAACCACCGCTCCCGCAGCGCGGAGGGCGTTCCATTCCTGGCTTTTCTGGTGGGGACCGAAAGCCAACACCTGCACCCCGGCGCGAGCCCAGGCTAGAACCTGCTCCCCCGGGACCGCTTCCACATCCAGCACCAAAACCGCCGGCAGGCGGGAAGTACCCCGCTCCACCCGCACCGGCTTGGCCCCCAGGCTGCGGATGGCGGCCTCCACCACCGAGTAAAGGAAAAGGTTGGGCAGAAAAACCCCCACCTCAACCACCGAGGACCTCCAGGGCGCGATCGGGAAAGTTGGTGGTGAGGGAGGCCACACCCAGCGCCGCCAGATCCCGCATGCGGGGTTTTTGGTTTACCGTCCAGGGGTTGAGAGGGACATGGAAGCCCCGCATCTCTTCCACCAAGCGGTGATGGGGGGAGAGCTCCAACCCCGCGGGCAAAAAAGAAGGCACGCGGTCCACCACCCACGAAACCGTGGCACGGGGCAGCACCGTCTGCACCAGGCTCAGCACCCGCAAGGAGGAAGACAAAACCTTAAGGTGCTTGCGGGGCTCAAGCAAACGCTGCAAAGGGTCCAGAAGCCGCAAAAGCTCGCTTTGGGCTAAGGGTTTGATTTCCACAAAGAGAAATCGGTCCTCGGGAACGGCCTCCACCACCTCCGCCAAAGAGGGGACCTTTTCCTGGCGAAGCGCGGCCAGGGGCCACTCCCGCAGCGGCTTGCCCTTCCGGGTACGGTCGTGGTGGCACACCCAAACCCCTTCCCGGCACGGGCGAACGTCTACCTCCACCCCGTCGGCGCCCACCGCCACTGCCGCTTGCACGGCTTCCAGCGTGTTTTCCGGATAGCGCCCGGCAAACCCGCGATGGCCGATGATCAGCGGGCGCCTCATGCCAAGATGGAATATCCGCCGTCCACCACGATGGTTTGCCCGTGAATCATGGAGGCAAACTCGGTACAGAGGAACACCACGGCGTTGGCCACGTCTTGAGGCGTGATGAGGCGACCAGCGGGCGTACGGCGTCGGGATTCCTCCAAAAGCTGTTCGCGGTTGGGGAAGTGCTTGAGGGCATCGGTGTCCACCGTGCCGGCGGAAACCGCATTGACCCGCACCCCTTTGCCCGCCAGCTCGCAGGCCAGATGCCGCACCATGGACTCCAAAGCGGCCTTGGAGGCCCCCACCGCCGTGTAGTTGGGGATAGCCCGCACCGCCCCCAGCGACGACACCGCCACCACCACCTTTTCCCCTTGCGAGGGCAGCTGCAAAAAGTGCTGCACCAAGGGCACCAGCGCCAAGGCGTTGATGTCCATGGTCCAGTGGAGGTGGTGCATGGTGAGCTCGGTGGCTGGCTTCAAAACCCCCGAAGCGGCGTTGGAAACCAGGATCTCCAGGCCGCCCCAGTGCTCGCGGATTTCCGCGAACATACGCTCCACATGCTCTTCATCGGCCACGTTGGCCTTAATGAGCAACGCTCGCGCCCCGCGAGCTTCGATTTCCTTGGCCACCTCCTCCGCCGGCTGGCGGTGGCGGAAGAAGTTGATGGCCACATCTACCTTGAAGTCGGCCAGCGACAACGCGATAGCCCGCCCAATGCCGCGGGATGCACCGGTGACCAGGGCTCGCTTGCCCCGAAGTCGCAAATCCATCTCACGTCCTCCCCTGGCGCAACTCTAGCCGAAGGCCTGGGTGGCAGCAAGGGGTTTGCTACAATACGCCTCGCGGCTTAGGCCGCTGCCATGGAGGTTTTTCATGCAAATCGTGGCTACGGAGTTGCGACCTGGGTACATCATCGTCCACAACGGACAGCTCCACCGCGTTTTGAGCGTGGTGCACATCACCCCCGGGAACTGGCGGGGTATGGTGCAGTGCAAGCTCCGGAACCTCAAATCCGGCAACCAGCTGGAGCACCGCTTCCGCTCGGAAGACAGGGTGGAAAAGGCGACCCTGGACACCCACGAAATGCAGTACCTCTACTCCGACAACTCCGGGCATCACTTCATGAACATGGAAACCTACGAGCAAATCACCTTGAGCGACGAGGTGCTGGGCGATGCCCTTTCTTACCTGCTCCCGGACACCGTGGTGACCGTGGACTTTTACGAGGGCAACCCGGTTTCGGTGGAGTTGCCCAACACCGTGGTGCTCACCGTGGTGGAAACCGAGCCGCCCCTCAAAGGGGCCACCGCCGCCGGGGGTTCTAAGCCCGCCAAGCTGGAAACCGGCCTGGTGGTGCAGGTGCCCATGTTTGTGGAAACCGGCACCAAGATCGTGGTGGACACCCGCACCGGCGAGTACGTGTCCCGGGCTTAAAACAAAGAAACCCCAGTGACCAGCACCACCGGCCCCTTCCCCCGGTCGGGGTAAGCCACCTCCAGGCGCACCACCCGCAGGATGGCAGCACGGGTGACCTCCGCTAAAAGGCCCACGCCGGCATCGGCACGCCAGCCATCGGTGTCGGGGCCAACCCGCGCCCCCCAGGTCTTGCCGGCGTCGGCAAACACCACCAAACCCAAAACCGCCAAATGCAAAACCTCGCCCGTGAGCCGTCTTCGCCACTCGGCGTTGACCACTGCCCGGGATGTCCCGTCAAAGGTGTCGGGGTCCCAGCCCCGCAGACCGGTATTGGCACCAAGGGTGAGCTGCCGGTCCAGGCCCAAACGGTGACCCAGCTCCACCGCCCCACGCACCCGGAACCCCCGCTCCCCCACCTGCGCCACCCCCGCCTCCACGCGGGTGACCGCGTCGGCAATACCTCCCTGCTCCAAGCGGCCCTCACTGCCCAACGAAAGCCACCGGTACCACCCGGCCCCCATCCCGGCTTTGAAGAAGCTGGCCTGGTACGGTAGCCGGGTCCGATCCCCTCCCAAGAAAGGAAGCGAGAAACCCAGCGTCAGCGAGTAGTTCGGCCCCAGGGGGACATCCTCCTGGCGAATCCAGCCGCGGAAACCCTGGACCACTTCCCAGCGGCTGGATTGGCTCTCGAAGCCCACCTGAAAACCCACGAGCTCCCGGTCTTCGGGTTCCGGGTAGAAGGCCCCAGTACGGAAGGACCAGCGGGAAAACGCCGCCCTTTCGGCAAAAAAGCCGGCGGTGAGCCGTCGCGTCACCTCCCCGTCGCCGGGAAGACGCAAACCACCCCAAACGAGCAGCGAGCGCCGCAAGGTATCCCCCGATACGGTCTTTTTGCCCGAGGCCCACAGGTACTCCACAAGGCTTTCCCGGCGGTAGAAGATGCCTCCCGCCTTGGGGGTGGCCAGCGAATAAAAAGGGTACGCCAGGGAAAACTCGTCCGCCGTTCCATCGGAAGCTTCGCGGTGCGCCGCGGAAAGGCGCCAACGGCTTCCCAGAAACAAAGGGTCGCTGTAGCCCGCGGTAATGGAGTCCCGTTCGGGATCGGAGCGGGCATCCAAAAAAACCGTTTTGCCCCAGCCCAAAAAGTTCTGCTCGGAAATGGAAACACCGGCCTTTTGCCGGTGGCCCATGCGGCCGTAGTTGATGGAAAGCTCCAGCGTCCATTGGTCGCGGGTCTCCACATAGACCTCCACCCCTTCCGCCACCGGTTTGGCGTAAATGTGCACGGGGTTCAAAAAACCGGTGGCTCGCAGGAGCCTTTCGCTTTCCGCAGCCAGCGCAGGATCCCAGGGATCGCCCTCTTTGAACAGCAGCAGCGAGCGGATAAAGCGCTCCCGGGAAAGGGTGTGGAGGGCGTTGGCGGTGCGGTAGGGCCAGGAGGAGGTTTCCGGATCCGAGAGATCAAAAACATCGTGCCGCACCACGTGGATGGCCACGATGACCGGCCCGGGTTGCGGCAGGGAGGGTTCCCCCAACACCGACAACAGCAACAAGGCGGTGAGCATCGCTTTTATTTTACGGTTGAAGCTCGTCTGGCGCCGTGCGTGACCTCACCGCCGCTGCCAGGCCGCCGCTAACAGTCCGGCGGGCAGCTCCTCCACCGCCCCGGAAAAGCCCTGGGGGCGCAGGTCTGCAAGCTCCGTGATGCTGAGCTCCTGGCTGACAAAGCCGTTGACGAAGGCAAACGTACCATCGCGGGTGCGGGTTTCGTCAAAGGCCGGCAAAAGCCCGGCCCTTTGCTGGGCCTCGTACCAGGCCCGTCGCGCCTGACGGGCCCCGGGGCCATAGGCGGTCACCAAGAGCCACCCGCCGGGGGCCACCAGCTCCGCCAGCGAGGCCACCATCCGGCGGCGCAGGTCCACCCCGCCCAGGGAACCCAGGGTGGCTTGGGCAAAGATGACCGTTTGCCAAAACCCCCGCCGCAGCGGCGGGGTAAGGCCGTTCCCCGCCACCCAACACACCGGCAAGGAAAGCTTCTTGGCGGCCAAAAGGTAGCGGGGAACCAGGTCCATACCCACCACCGGACCCTTTTGCATCCCCAGCGCTGCCAGGATCCTACCCGCCCCGCAACCCACCTCCAGCAAAGGGGTTGCCGCGCGGGTGCGGAGCCATTGGAGCTCCTGCTGCAAGAGCCTTTGAAACTCCGGGGGCGCCACGGAATAAGCCCGCGTGACCCATTCGGGGTGGTGGGCATCGCGGTAACGGAGAAAGGACTCCACGCCGTGTAGTGTAGCTGGTGTACCATGGCACGCTCGGAGGCCAGGATGCGGGTCGTGACCTCGGTACTTGAGCTCATCGGACAAACGCCGCTTTTGCGCTTGGCGGAACTGGAAGACGGCGGCGCGGAAATTTGGGCCAAGCTGGAAACCGCCAACCCCGGGGGTTCGGTGAAGGACCGGATAGGCTTGGGCATGGTTCTGGCGGCCGAGCAGGACGGGCGGCTGTCCCCGGGCGGCACCATCGTGGAAGCCACCGCCGGCAATACCGGCATCGGTTTGGCGCTGGCCGGGGTACGCCGTGGGTACCGGGTGATCCTGGTGGTCCCCGAGAAGTACTCGGTGGAAAAGCAAAAGCTCATGCGGGCGTTGGGGGCTGAGGTGGTGGTCACCCCCACAGAGCAAGGCATGGCCGGCGCCCAGGCCCGGGCCCGGGAAATTACCGCTGCCACTCCGGGTGCGGTGTACGTGGATCAGTTTTCCAACCCGGCCAACCCGCGCACCCACGAGCTCACCACCGGCCCGGAAATTTTCCAGCAAACCGGCGGCCGGCTGGACGCCATCGTGGTGGGCTGCGGCTCCGGCGGCACCTTCATGGGTGCGGTCCGCTACTTGAAATCCAAGCTGCCAGAGCTCTGGGCGGTGGCAGTGGAGCCCCAGGGGTCGGTGCTGGGGGGTGGTCCTGCGGGTGAGCACCTGGTGGAAGGCATCGGCATGGACGAAATCCCCCCCATCATGGACCGCTCTTTAGCTGATGAGGTCATGACCATCCCCGACCCCGAGGCCTTTGCCATGGTCCGCCGTCTGGCCCGGGAGTGCGGGGTGCTGGCCGGTTCTTCCGCCGGCGCTAACGTGGCCGCTGCGGTGAAGGTGGCTCGACGGTTAGGTCCGGGCAAGCGGGTGGTCACCGTGATCCCCGATTCTTGCGAGCGCTACCTTTCCAAAGACATCTTGCAGCTTTTCCCGGAGGCCTCATGAAGGAAAAAACCCTCTGCGTGCACGCCGGTCCTGGGCCCGAGCCCACCACCGGCGCGGTAAATCCTCCCATCTACGCCACCTCCACCTACGCCTATGCGGAGTTTGGCCAACACCGGGGCTGGGAGTACTCCCGCACCGCCAACCCCACCCGGGTGGCTCTGGAGCAAGCGGTAGCCCAGCTGGAGGGCGGCGCCGATGCCTGCGCCTTTGCCTCGGGCATGGCCGCCATTGACGCCCTTACCGACCTTTTGGCCCCCGGCGACCACATCCTGGCCGCCCACAACCTCTACGGCGGCACCTACCGCTTGTTCACCACCATCACCCGCCGGCACGGAGTAGAAGTGAGCTTTGTGGACGCCAGTGATCTTGCGGCTTTGGAAGCCAGCTTCCGCCCCAATACCAAGATGCTTTTCCTGGAATCCCCCACCAACCCGCTCATGGCCATTGTGGATTTGCAGGAGGCCAGCCGCCTGGCCCACCAGCGGGGCGTCCTGGTGGTAGTGGACAACACCTTCCTCTCGCCGGTTTTGCAAAAGCCGCTGGCGCTTGGGGCCGATTTCGTGGTGCACTCCACCACCAAGTACCTCAACGGGCATTCCGATGCCGTTGGTGGGGTGGTGGTGTGCAAAGACGGGGAGCTGGGAGCTCAGCTGCACCGCATCCAAAACAGCGCCGGGGCCATCATGGGCCCTTTTGACGCCTACCTGGTGCTGCGGGGCATCCGCACCCTGGCCCTGCGCATGGCCGCCCACGAAGAGGGGGGCCGGGCGGTGGCCAACTTCTTAGCCCAGCACCCCAAGGTGATTCGCGTTTATTACCCGGGCCTGGCCAGCCACCCCCAGCACGAGCTGGCCTGCCGCCAGCAACGGGGCTTTGGCGCCATGGTGGCTTTTGATGTGGGCAGCCTGGAAAACGCCAAAACCGTGTGCAACGCCCTCAAGCTCTTCACCCTGGCGGAATCCCTGGGGGGCGTGGAGTCCCTGGTTTCCCACCCGGCCACCATGACCCACGCCTCGGTGCCCAAGGATGAGCGGGAAAAGCTGGGCATCACCGATGGCCTTTTGCGGCTTTCGGTGGGCGTTGAGGACCCTGAGGATTTGCTTGCCGACTTACAGCAAGCCCTGGCAAGGATTTAGGCAGCAGCTTCCAGTTCCCGCGAGGTAAACACCAGAAAACCCCTGGCTTCCGCCTCTTCCCGCACGCCGGGATCGGGCATGTGGGTGACCAGCACCCCCAAGGCCCGCGGGCTCCCCCAGTTCTGCTGGGTGCGTTTCATGAGCCTTTCCAACTCCCCCAGGTGTTTATGGCCTAGCTGGCTCTTGGATTCCCCCACCACCCTGATCAACTCCCCTTCGGGAGTGCGGAGCAAAGCCCAGAGGTTCACCTGCACGGGCTTGCCTTTGACCTGCAGCCAGACACGATCAAAGGGCTCCACCACCTGGTAGCCAAACTTCTGCTCCAGCAATTTAGGCAGAGTTCGGCAAGCAAGGTTCTCGAGGGTGTAGCCCACCACGTGGGAAAGCCCCCCAATGGCCTTGTGCACCTGGCGAAATTCGGCCCGCACCTCTTTCCGGAAGGTGTAAAACTCCTCGGCAAGCCTGGTGAGGCGTTCCTCGGTTTTGGCTTGCGCTTCGGCGAGACGCTCGTGCGCTTGGGAGAGCTTTTGCATATGCTCCTCGGTGCGCGCCTGGGCCTCGACCAACTCCCTTACCTGCTGCTCGGTGTGCGCCTGGGCCTCGATTAACTCCTTGATTTGCTGCTCCGTGCGCGCCTGCGCTTCCACCAGCTGCTTGACCTGTTCCTCAGTGCGAGCCTGGGCTTCCGCCAGGCGCTCCTGTGCTTGTGCCAAAGCGCCCACCCGCTGCTCGGTGCGCGCCTGGGCTTCCACCAGCTGCTTGACCTGCTCATCAGTGCGAGCCTGGGCTTCCGCCAGGCGCTCCTGCGCTTGTGCCAAAGCGTCCACGCGCTTCTCGGTGCGTACCTGGGCTTCCGCTAGCTGCTGGAGGGCAACCCGTACCTCCCGCAATTCGGCATGAACCGCCTGCATTTCCTCCCGGGTAACTTGATGCTCGGTGCGTTCAAAAAGCGCCGTAAACAGACGAAGCAAAACCTCCGTAGCCCGGGGGGTGAGGTCCTTTCCCTCCAGCTCCAAAAGCTCCGGAAGCAAGTCCGCCAGCGGCATGGTTACTCCAGCTGGAGCATACCACACCGCTGGTGCGAGGTGTGTTACCTGCCGGCGAGTTCGTGCGCTAGCGCATGGTAGCGCTCATGCGCTGCGGCAAAGCGCTCCCGTTCCACCCTTTCGAAGCTGGCGGCCAGCTCCTGGGTGTCCTGTGCGCTCAAGACCTGCTGGGCCATGGGGAAAAGGATGTTGTTTTCCTTGTAAATGTGCTGCTCCAATAGTTCCGCCCAGCCGGCCAGGCCGGAAGCCACCTGCAACGCCGCCTGCTGATTGCCTCGGGCGGCGCCTTCCAGGTGTTCCACCACCTGGCGAATGTAGCCCCGGCCCTGGTCGTGCTCAAAGAGCATCACCGCCACCGGCCCCATTTCCCGGGAAAACCCCCGCTCTTCCAGGCGGGTGAAGAGCAAGTCCTCTTCCTTGCCGTGGTGGCAGGCATCGGCAAAGGTGCGGACAAAGTCCACGATTTTTTCCACCTTTTCCTTGTCCACGCTGCCCCCGCTTCGCAGACGCCCGGCTTCCCGGCGGGCGGCGTCTACCACCAGCAAGATCACATCGTGCTCATGCATGAGGGTTTCAATCGGGTTCATGTCCACCTCCAGCTGCATCTTGACGCTGTTTCCGCAGGTCTTCCTTGCGCTAGCTCAAAAAACCACGTCTTGGGCCTGTGCCGCGTGTGGCCTACACTTTCCCCCGTGGACGTACAGCTTCCGGTGCCGGTTTTGGCGGTGTGTGGGTTTTCGGGGAGCGGCAAAACCACGCTTTTGGAGCGCCTGGTCCCGGAGCTCACCGCGCAAGGGCTCACGGTGGGCCTGATTAAGCACGACGCCCACGGGGTCACGGTGGATCAGCCGGGCAAGGACTCCGATCGCCTGTTTCGCGCCGGTGCGGAGGTGCTCCTGCGCGCGCCCAACGAGACCTTCGCCCGCTTCCACCCCGACCAAGGCAAGGACCTCACCTGGGCTCTGGCTCAGCTCGCCTGGAACGTGGATGTCATCCTGGTGGAGGGGCACAAGGACACGGCGCTTCCCAAGGTGTGGCTGGAGCATCCCCAAACGTCCGAAATTCCGGCAGGCGTGACCGACGTCCTGGCGGTGCTCCCGTGGGGGAGCGACCGGGTGACGGCGCTGCGCGCCATCGTTCGCGATTTTTGCCTGACCCGGCAGCCCCCCTTGTGGGGTGGCATCCTTCTGGGGGGCAAAAGCCAGCGCATGGGCACGCCCAAGCAGCTCCTAGAGCTCGGCGGGGAAAGCCTTCTCGTCCGCTTGGTCCGTGTTCTTGCTCCCCACGTGGAGGGCTTTGCCTATCTGGGTGCCGGTCCTCTGCCCCCAGACGTACCGGAAGCACCACAGCTGCCGGACCCCCCTGGCCCCGGCGGTCCACTGGCGGGCTTGCGGGCAGCCCTCCGGTGGCACCCTTCGGCCCGGTGGCTGGTGTTACCGGTGGACGCGGTGGCGGTGAGCCAGGATTTTGTCCGCTGGCTCATCCAGCAGCGCAGCCAGGGCTGTTGGGCTGTGCTCGTGGAAAACCCCCAAGGGGCCCTGGAGCCTGCCTTTGCCCTGGTGGCCCCGCAACTGCGTCACGCTGTGGAGCGCCTGGCCGAACGGGGAGAAGGGCCCCGGGCCCTGGCCCAGCACCCCAAAGCCCGCAGGGTCCGCCTTCCCGAAGCTTTGGCGCCAGCCCTGCGCACCGTCAACACCCGGCAAGAGTGGGAGAGCTTCTTTGCGGAATTGCAGGGCTTATCATCTTGAAACCGCTTGGAGGTGTGGCATGAGCACGTCTCGGAACGTTGCGTTTTTTGGTACCGGCCTCATGGGTTTCCCCATGGCCAAGCGACTCCTGGAGTCCGGTTTTCCTGTCACCGCATGGAACCGCACCCAGGAAAAGACGGCACCCCTGGCGGCTTTCGGAGCTCGTGTGGCCACAACCCCAGCCCAAGCTCTGGAACACGCTGACATCGCCATTTTGATGCTGGCCCACGCCGAGGCCATCCGCAAAACCCTGCTGACCGCAGAAACCACGCCCTTTTTATCGGGAACAACCGTGGTGCAAATGGGCACCATTGGCCCGGAGGAAAGCAAGACCTTGGCCGCAGAAATTGCAAGCCACGGAGGCCGCTATCTGGAAGCGCCGGTTTTGGGCTCGGTGCCGCAAGCGGAAGCGGGGAAGCTGGAGGTCATGGCCGGGGGCGAAAAAGCTCTGTTTGAGGAGCTTCTCCCGGTGTTTCGCTGTTTTGGACCCAACCCCCGCTGGATTGGGCCGATAGGTGCGGCAGCCACTCTGAAGCTGGCCCTCAACCACTTAATTGCCGCTCAAGCGGCGGCGTTTGCCACCTCCTTGGCTTTGGTGCAAAAGGCGCACGTGCCCCTAGGGCTTTTCCTGGAGATCCTGCGGCCAAGTGCCTTTTACGCCCCCACCTTCGAGCGCAAGCTGCCGGTCATGCTGGATCCCCTCCACGCCAAGGTCAACTTCCCCGCCAAGCACATGCTCAAGGACGTGCGGCTCATCCGCGCCACCGCCGAGGCTTTAGGCATCAACCCCACTTTGGTGGCCAGCCTGGAAGCGCTCTTTGCCGCCACGGAAAAAGCCGGACTCGCCGACGCCGATTACGCCGCCGTTGCCCGCGTCATTGCCGGCCAATAGCCCAAGGTTTCTGCGACAAGCGAAGCTTCCGGCCAGTCGGAAAAGCCTTAAAAGCAGTGAAAAACAGGGGGCCAGGCAAAAAAGCCTGGCCCCAGTTTGCTGTCCTTGCTTGTAAAGTCTAAACGGTTTGCGGCGCCCGGCGGAGGGACAAAAAGCCCCACATCAGCACCAAGCAGATCAGTAACAAAAATCCCCAGAAGTCCAGGGTCGGAATGGCTACGGCCAGAGGCTGGTCGGCGTCGGTGCTGGAGTTATTGTTCGGTGTCGGATCGGTGAAATTGGCCGGGAGTTTGGCACTCGCCAGGTTAATGAGAGCACCCGCTGCGTTATTACCAACTGTCGTGGCAACGGTGTAGGTTACGGTTGCGCCCACCGGCAGGTTTACCGTGTCGTTGATGTTTCCGGATCCACTGGCTGTACACGAAGCACCACCACTGGGGGCGCACGACCAGCTCGCAGACGCAATCTCCACCGGCAAGATGTCGGTCACCGTAGCGCCGGTTACCGAAGCAGGGCCCAGGTTGGTGACGGTGATGGTGTAAATAAGGGTTCCACCCGGCGTGTAGGTGTCGGTACCGTTGGTTTTGGTCACCACCAGATCCGCTTCCAAGATCGGCTGGTCTGTATCAGACGCCGAGTTGTTGTTTGGCGTGCTGTCCGCCGGGTGTGAGACCGTCACGGTGTTGGTGAGATCACCCGCAGCGCCTGGGTCCACGTTCGCCACAACGGTGTAGGTGATGGAGGAATTGGCTGGCATCGACACAAGAGCGCTAAATCCCGTAGCAACCAGGCCCCCAGAACCAGCACACGTCGCCCCGCCGGCGGTCACACATGTCCAGCTCCAGTTGGCAATCTGCACCGGCTTGACATCAGAAACTGTCACACCCGAAACATCGCCCGGCCCACTGTTAGTCACCACGACGGTGTACGTCAGCGTCCCTCCAGGCACGTACTGCGTTTGCCCGTCGGTTTTACTGACAGAGAGATCAGCTTGCGCCCCCGCTGTGGTGTCCGTGTCCGTCGCCGAGTTGTCCGTGGGATCGGGGTCGGTTACCCCAGAAGGCATCGTAAGGTGCACCGTGTTCACCAAATCCCCCGTGGCCCCAGGATCAATCGAGGCCGTCACGGTGTAGGTGATCGTGGAACCCGCAGGCATGCCCGCCGTGTCCGTAAAGCCCGTGGTGATGAGTCCTCCCGAACCGGCGCAGGTAGCTCCCCCAGTGACCGCGCACGTCCACGTCCAGCTCGCAATTTGCACTGGTCTAGGGTCTGATACGGTCGCTCCTGAGACATTTGCCGGCCCGCTGTTGGTGACCACAATGGTGTACGTTAACGTGCCTCCAGGCACGTATTGCGTCTGTCCGTCGTTCTTCATCACCGCCAAATCGGCTTCCGGGGTGATCGGGATGCTATGGCTGTCGCTGGCTGAACCACTCTCGTTGCTGTCAGCAGTAGCGGTGTTGTCCAAGGTGCCACCGGCGCCCACCTCCGCTTGGGTGACACTGTGCGAGCAGGTGTACGTCCACGCTTCGCTCAGGTCGAGTCGCCCATCTCCGTCCGCATCCCCGGCTTGGTACCCCGGCGCGGTGTCACAGTTCGGATCGCTGACGGTGATGCCGGTGAGGGTCACGTTGCCGGTGTTGGTGACGGTGAGGGTGTACGGGACGACCTGCCCAGCCCCGGTGATTTTTGTTGTGGTGGAGTTCTTATCGATAGCGATTGCTGGAGCCGCGCCGAAGTACTGGGCATCGTCCGTGCGGGGCGCAGTTTCGGCGCTGCTTGCCGTTGCCGTGTTCGTGTTAGTTCCCGTTTCAGCAGTAACAGAACACGTGTAAACCCATGTCTCGCCCGCCTCAAAATCGGAGTCGTTATCGCCAGGGTCATCGGCACCGCGTAGCAGCGTACAGCCTGGCATGCCGTCGTCCACCGTGAGCCCCGTCAGGGTGATATCGCCGGTGTTGGCGACGCGGATACGGAAAAAAACAGGGTTCCCTACCACAACTGTTACCAGATCGCTCCAGGGACCCACGGCGCTAGAAGAAACCTCCTTAACGATACTGAGCGCTGGCGTGGCAGCGACGTACCTTACGGTGGTGCTGTCGGTGTTTGAGTTAAACGACCCAACTACCGCAAAAGCCTGATTGGTCACGTACCCGGCCGCCATATCGCCTGCTGTCACCGCATAGGTCGCTGTGCACATGATGCTTTCGCTGGGATCGAGGTAGTTGTCGTTATTACCCACCGTGTTCACGGCCGGGCAGGTCACGGGTGTTTTATCATCGGTTACGCTTGCCGGCCCCAGAAGGGATACATAGCCGCTGTTGGTGACCAGGTACTGGTAGTGAATGAGGTCGCCAATGCTCCCGAAAGTGGTTTCGGTGGACGTCTTATCCAAAGTCAGGGCCACCATGGCATAGGTCGCGGTGTCAGTAACCGCAGCGGTCTGGTCGCTAGCCACAGTGGCGGTGTTGGTATGCGTTCCGGCCACAGCGGTCACCGAGCAGGTGAAGACCCATGTTTCAGTGGGTTCGAAATCGAAATCGTTGTCGCCGGGATCATCGGCGGCGCGGGTTAGAGCGCAGCCCGCCATGCCATCATCTACCGTGAGGCCGGTGAGCCTTACATTGCCCGTGTTCTGGACACGCACCCGGAAGTAGACGGGGACGCCTGCGCCGACGGCCAGAGTGTCGGACCAGCTGATATTGTCAGCCGAAACTTCTTTGATGACATTCAGCGCCGGGTTCGAGGTGCTGGAGAGAATGGTGAGGACATCGGTGTTCGAGTTAAAGGATTGAACCGTAGCGTAGGCGGTGTTGGTGAGAGATCCAGCGCTGACATCGCCAGCCGTTACGGTATAGACCGCCGTGCAGGTCACACTCTCGCCAGGATCAAAGACGTTGTCGCCATTGCCAACTGTGCTCAAGGCAGGACAGGTGGTAGCTGCCTTGTTGTCGGTTACCGTCACCGGGCCCTGGAGAGGTACCGCACCACCGTTGGTGACCAAATACTGGTAATGGATGAGCTCTCCTTCACTGGTGAACGAACTCTCCAAGGCGGATTTATCCAGCGTCAGACTGACGGTAGCGTAGGTAGCGGTGTCCGTGAGCCCGTTGGTGTCGTCGCTATCTGCCGTAGCAGTGTTGGTGTGCCAGCCTGCCTGGGCCGTGACGGGGCCAACCACGCAGTAGGCAATGTGACCGTCATCCGCGTCAGCAACCGGTAGGGCAAACGGGGCGGTAAGGGGATTCCCGTCGCCATCCTGCCACGAGCATGTGGATAGGTCCAAATCGGGATCGGTAACAGACGCATTGTTTAGCATGACATCGCCAACGTTTTCCACAGTGAAGCGGTAGTAAATGTTGTCCCCCGCGGCCACTGCAACAAAAGTTCGCCAAGGCCCGCCGGCAGAAGTGGCAATTTGCTTCATGAAGCCCAGGCGCGGACTGGGAGGAAGGACAGTGAGGGTGTCGCTAGCGGTATCGCTACCGCCGGTGATATCTGCAGTCACTGGCCCAGTGGTGTTGACATAAACACCCGCTGTCGGTGTGGTCACATTTACGCTTACGCTGCACGTTCCGCCCGCGGCAATAGTGCCGCTGGAGAACATGATCGAGGTGTCACCAGCCACGGGGCCGAACGTGGGCGAACCGCAGCCGGAACTGGAAGCGTTGGTCGGGTTGGCCACTACCAGGCCTCCCGGTAAGGCATCGCTGAAAGCCACGCCCGTCAATGGATGGTCTGGATTGGCGTTGGTGATGCTGAAAACCAAGGCAGAGACGCCGCCAGACACCATTGGGTTCGGAGAAAATACCTTCTCCATAGTTGGCGGCATAAGAGCGGTCAGGGTGGCACTGCCAGCACCGCCAGGACCCGCGTTGATGCCGGTTTCGGTGGAGGAAATGAAGCCGCTGATGTTGGGATGGGGCCCGCTAGCGGTAGCCGTGACGTTGACGCTGAGCGTGCACGAGCCACCGCCCGGGATGGTGCCACCGCTGAGGCTGATCGAGGTGCTTCCAGCTGTGGCCCCGGTCACCGTGCCACCGCAGCTGTTGGTAGGAGCGGGCACCGTGGCGACCTGCACCCCAGCCGGCAGCGCATCTGTGAATGACGCACCGCTGAGGGCGTATCCGCTGTTGGGGTTGGTCAAAGTAAAGGTGAGTGTGGATGTGCCGTTCACCGCGATGGGATTGGGCGAGAACAGCTTGCTCAGCGTTAGTGGAGTAAGGTTCGCCCGCTGGCAGCCCTGGAAAACGACATTGTCCAAGCGAACAATGGCGGTGGGTTTGGTGGGATTTCTGGAATCGGCCGTAATGCGGAACCAAGTCGTTCCGCCCGTAAGGGTCGTGCTTACGCTGCTCCCAGATTGCCAACTGCCTTTTGTGGCCGTTATGGTCCCAGCCAAAGAAAATGTGGTTCCGTCCTGGCTGGCGTAAACGTAAATGTGGTTGTTGTTACCGCTAGCCCAGTCACCGGGCGCTTCCAGGTCGTAGTCAAAGCTAATGGTGATGCCGCCGTAGTTGGTGGTATCCACCTGGAATTGGAAATAGGGTGGGTTATTCGCCCCGGGAGGCCCAGTAGTGGTTGGCCAGGCATCCTGGATTTGCCAAGAGTTGGCAGGGTTGCCGCTTGTGCTGATGGACTGGGTTCCAGAGGGGGTCATGCCAGCGCTGGCGTTTGCAAGCGAGACATCCCCAGCTTTGAGCGAATATGGCGGAGGGGGCCCACCACTGCCTTGTCCGCTTGTGGGCATTGCCCAGGTGGCAAAGGATACCGGGGTGGGGCAGGTCGTGGGCGGCGGTGGCGGCGGCGGTTCGGTGTTGACGGTGAGCGTGTCGGTGGCGTAGCGACCGGTGTCCGCGCTGCCCACAAAAAGGTGGTCGGATGTATTGGTGTAGGTCCCCGCAACTGGAACATCCACATCGACACCAATGGTGCAGGTCCCGTTCGGACCGACGGTGATGTTTGAAGCCGAGATAGTTGCCGTGCCGGGGACCGCCGTCACACTGGGCGTGCCACAGCCGGCACTGCTGACGTTTGCCGAGCTGGCGATGTGCATCGTGCCCGGTGAGCTCGGCAGGGTGTCGCTGAAGCTAACATCCCCCACAGCTCCGCCGTTGGGGTTGGTAACCGTAAATGACAGTCGGGAGATCCCACCAATGTAAGCAGGATCGGGAAAAAAGCTTTTGGAAATGGTGAGCGTGGACGGATCGATGATGGCTGCAACGCGCGCACTGGCGGAGTAATCGGCGTTGTAGTGGTAACTACTGCCGGAAAAATCGTAGATGAGCGCGCTAAGCGTCTGGTTCGTTCCGCCACCGCCAATGATGGTGACGTTGTAGGTGACGGTGATGTCGCCGCCGTACTTGCCGGTGCTCAGGCATGACCGGTAGTTGGGCGAGTTTGGATCGTTCTCCCAGCCGCAACCATTGGCGTACAGCTTGGTGCCCGCCAACGGGTCGGTGCCGGCATTAGCGGTAAAAGTAGTGGAAACGCTGTTAATGCGGAAGATGGTGTTGGGAAAGTTGATGAAGGTCTCAAGCTGTTCGTAGCCGTTGGTTGCAGTGAAACCGATGAGCTTGATGTTATACGTCTGCCCAACCACCAGGGCCATGGCCCCCCCGGGGGGAATGGAGACGCCGTTCAGCTGCATGTCCGTTGTGGCATTGCGGTTTTGGGAGACCAGGTGCTCGACGTAAACTTCCCGCGGTTGCGGCGAAGATAGAGAGATCCCACCGTCAGCGGAGATGTCAATGTGGTACCGGCGGGTATGGTCATAAGCCGCAGAACTGCGCGTAACCGAAAGCTCAAAATAGAAATCGCTACATTGCCCAGCTCCTAAAGACGAAACCAAGAGGGGATTCAGAGAACCGGGGCGAAGATTAATGTACGGGTCGCTGGACTCCCAGATAAAAGATGCGGTGACGTTCGTTGCTGGGCTTGTGCCCGTATTGCACACCCGCATACCAACCGGAAAGTTGTTCGGTCCGACGTTGACGTTATTGGAGTCCAGCCCCACAACGTTCCAGGTGATAGGCACAGCCGTCAAACTGACGTTGGCCCACGCCCGGGAACCAGGCAAAAGCAGGACAACCAAAGTTGCGATCACAAAGAAAACAAAACATGTGCTCTTACGCATTTAGTGCCTCCAAACACGCTATTAATGAGGGGACAACGTCTCCCTCGCTGGCGAGGCAAAGCGGCAGTAAGCACGCTTCGCCCCCAGGTAACGGCCTGAACTCACGAGACACCACCATCCGGGCGCCGCCGCTTAGGCGATCGCCTCCAGAGAGCAGCACGAAAAGGCCGTGTTACCGTCCGTGACCGGCGAAGACCCCCGGACCCTCAAAAGCCACCTGCGCGGAACCAAAATGCAGGCTGCAGCTTCATGGATGTTCGCTTTCTGTCATGAGACCTAATCTAAGATAGGCCTGAGAAAAAAGCAAGCCACCCCTGAGAACAGGCGACCGCAGCTAGCGCTCGAACCGTTAGCGACCCGTTCCCTCTCCCAAGCCCCGCGCTGGCTGCAGGGGCCTTGCGCCAAGCCACGCGGCGTTACCGATATCAAGCGCGCCAGCGCGGGATAGCGGTCCCGGTTTCGCGGCAACCCCGCACGCCCGGAGCAACGGCCGCCGCAGGAGCGGCAGCCCCACATCTGACGCGGGGGGCCGCTCGCGCTCCGCCCACCCCTCCGCTCGCTCAGCCCCCCGCAACCCCCACCGCTCGCACCGGCAAAGCCGGATGCTCGCTTTTCTCGCCCACCCCCGCCGGCGCAGGAGCGCCGGCCCCACACGCGGAGCGGCGGCCCCACATTTTCCTTGGCGGCCCCACATTCAGAAGTACCGGCCCCACAGCAGGAGCGATGGCTAGACAGAGGTAGTGAGCGTTACGAAGAAAGCTTCTTCGAGAGCTTGGCCCACTCGTCTTTAAGGGTGACGATGCGGTTGAAAACCGGGCACTCGGGGGTGCTGTCGGGGTCCACCGCGAAGTAGCCCACCCGCTCGAACTGGAAGCGCTCGCCGACGCCCGCTTGGGCCAGGGAGAGCTCGATCTTGGCCTCGGGCAACACGGTCAGCGAGTTCGGGTTGAGGTTGTCCCGCCAGGTTTTGCCCTCGGGCACGTCGTCGGGATCCGGCTTGAGGAACAGGTAGTCGTAAAGCCGCACTTCCGCACCCCGGGCGTGGGCGCAGGAAAGCCAGTGAATGGTGGCTTTCACCTTGCGGCCGTCGGGGGCTTGCCCGCCGCGGCTTTGGGGGTCAATTTCGCCGCGCACCTCCACCACCTTGCCGGTGTGGGGATCGGTGACCACCTCTCGGCACGTAAACAGGTACGCGCCCCGCAACCGCACTTCGTTGCCAGGGTAAAGCCGGAAGTACTTGGGCAGAGGCTCTGGTCGCACGTCTTCCCGTTCGATCCAAAGCTCCCGGGTAAAGGGGAGCTGCCGCTCGCCGGCGGCGGGGTCTTCAGGGTTGTTGGGGACCGCGAACCACTCCACCTGGCCTTCGGGGTAGTTGGTGACCACCAGCTTCACCGGGTCGAGCACCGCAAAACGGCGCAGGGCGGTGCGGTTCAAGACCTCGCGCACGCAGTGCTCGAAAAGCTGCACGTCCACCACGCTGTTGCGCTTGGCCACGCCGATGCGCTCGGCAAAAAGGCGAATGGCCTCGGGGGGAACCCCCCGGCGCCGCAGGCCGGCAATGGTGGGCATGCGCGGGTCATCCCAGCCGGCCACAAACCCTTCCTGCACCAGGCTTAAAAGCCTGCGCTTGGACATCACCGTGTAGGTGAGGTTCAAGCGGGCGAACTCGATTTGCTGGGGGTGGGGTTCAGGCAGCTCCAGCTCGTCAATGAACCAGTCATAAAGCGGGCGATGGTCTTCGAACTCCAGGGTGCAAATGGAGTGGGTGATGCCCTCAATGGCGTCTTCCAGGGGGTGGGCGTAGTCGTACATGGGGTAAATGCACCACTTGTCGCCCGCATGGGGGTGCGGAGCATGGAGGATGCGGTACATCACCGGGTCCCGCATGTTCACGTTGCCGGAGCTCATGTCGATTTTTGCCCGCAAAACCCGGCTGCCGTCGGGAAACTCCCCGGCACGCATGCGGCGGAAGAGCTCCAGGTTTTCCTCCACGCTGCGGTTGCGGTGCTCGCAGGGGATGCCGGGCTCGGTCAGCGTGCCTCGCTTTTCCCGCACCTCCTCGGGGGTGCAGTCGCACACGTACGCCTTCCCTTTGAGGATGAGCTTTTCCGCCCACTGGTACATCTGCTCGAAGTAATCCGAGGCAAAGTAAAGGTGCTCCCCCCAATCGAAGCCCAGCCACCGCACGTCCCGCTCGATGGCTTCGATGTACTCCTGCTCTTCCTTGGTGGGGTTGGTGTCGTCGTAGCGGAGGTGACAGCGGCCGCCAAACTCCTGGGCCAACGTGAAGTTCAAGCAAATGGCCTTGGCGTGGCCAATGTGCAGGTATCCGTTGGGTTCCGGGGGAAACCGGGTCACCACCGTGCGGTGCTTCCCGGAAGCCAAATCAGCGCGGATAATCTCCCGAATGAAATCGCTGCCTTCCGCCGGAAACTCGCTCACGCGCTGGGTGTCGTTGGCCATGGCTTAAGCTCCCTTGGTCGTTACCGCGCTCTTGAGCACTCCCACAGCGTGCCGCAGGCGCCGCCGGCAGGTTTCCTTGCCCAGCACTTCCATGGTCTCAAAAAGCGGCGGCGTGGCGGTTCGCCCCGTGACCGCCACCCGCACCGCCATGAAGAAATCCCCGGCCCGCAACCCCCGCGCCTCGCCAAAGCGGCGCAAGCCAGCCTCCAGGTTGTCCTTGGTCCACTCCAAAAGCGGGTCCAGTTCCTCCTCCAGGAGATCCTCCAAAATAGCTGCCGCCTCGGAGGGAGTAGGCCGTTTCATGATCAGCTTGGGAAGCACGTCGGGACCGTAGCTCACCTCCCCCACAAAGAAAAACGAAGCGTAAGCGATGAAGTCTTCCAGCTTGTCAATGCGCTCGCGCACCAGCGGCAGAATCTGCAACAGGTAGGCATCGCTCAAAAGTTCGGCCCGCAACCGGCGCAGCAGCTCTTCCGGGCTAAGGTTGCGGATGTATTTGCCGTTGAGCCAGGTGAGCTTGGTGAGGTCAAAAACCGGGCCGCCCAGCACGATGCGGTCCAAGGTGAAGGCTTCCACAAACTCAGAAAGCGTGAACTCTTCCCGCCCATCGGGCATGGTCCAGCCCATGAGGGCCAGGTAGTTGAGAAGCGCTTCAGGCAAAAACCCAGCCCGCCGGTAAAAGTTCAAAGACGTGGGGTTCTTGCGCTTGGAAATCTTGGAACGGTCAGCGTTGCGCAACAGCGGCAGGTGGCAGAAAACCGGTTCTTCCCACCCAAAGGCCCGGTAAAGCTGGGCGTGTTTTGGCAGCGAAGAAATCCACTCCTCGGCGCGAATCACGTGCGTGATGCCCATGAGGTGGTCGTCCACCACGTTGGCCAAGTGGTAGGTGGGAAAACCATCGCTTTTCAAAAGCACCTGGTCGTCAATGAGGGTGTTGTCGAACTCCAGTTCGCCGCGCAGGTAGTCCCGCACCTTGGTGACGCCCTCGGTGGGCATGGCCAACCGCACCACGTGGGGCTCGCCCGCTCGCCTTCGGGCTTGCGCTTCAGCCTTGGGGATGCGGCGGCAGTGCCGGTCGTAGCCCATCACCGGGGCTTTGGCCCGGCGTTGCTCTTCCCGCAGGGCGTCCAGGCGCTCCTTGGTGCAAAAGCAGGGGTAGGCGGCCCCCCGCTCGATGAGCTCCTCCACATGCTGCTGGTAAATGGCGGTTCGCTCCGATTGCCGGTACGGGGCGTGCGGCCCACCCACATCGGGGCCTTCGTCCCAGGAAAGGCCCAGCCACCGCAGCGACTCAAAGATCATTTGCTCGGAAGCGCGGCTGGAGCGCTCCCGATCGGTGTCCTCGATGCGGAGGATGAACTGGCCACCGTTTTTCTTGGCCCAGGCGTAGTTGAAAAGTGCCACGTACGCGGTTCCCACGTGGGGATCGCCCGTAGGTGACGGTGCAATGCGGGTTCGGACCACCTCTCCCTCCCTTGCCCAACAGGCAGAAAAGTTTAGCACCGGCGCCTGGGGGAGCTCGGGGAATTAGAATACCTAGCGTGGCGATCGCGGGTGAGAGCTTCCGGGTGGGACAGGCCCCGTTCCTGCTCCAACGGCACGCTCACGCGGTCAAGGCGGCGGTGGAGCTGGTGCACGCCGGCGTCACCCGCACCTTTACCTTGGCCGAAGGCAAGGTGGTGGGCTTTTCGTCGTCTTCTCCGGAAGAGGAGCTCAAACCCGGGCTTGACCCCACCGAGGCTTCCCTGCTACCTGCTATTGCCTTGGCCCGTTTGGTGGCCGCTTCTGGAGAGTACAGGGTGGTGGAGCCAAAGGCGCCTTCGGTGCCGCTGGCGTTGCCCCTCAGCTGGGTCATCCTGGAGGCCATGCGCCGCACCCAGGATCTTTCGCCGGTTTTGGATCTTCTGGGAACCAACCGCCCCTTCACCCGGGCAGGTGGCAACCTCACCCCCAACGTGAGCCTCGTGCCGCTGGAGGCTTTCGTGTGGGACCGGCTTGGTTCGCCGCTGACGCTTGCCGACCTGCAACGCCTGCTCCCCGAGCAAACACAGCCGCTCTCTCGGGCTTTTGCTGCCCTGGCTTGTGCCGGTTTGCTGGTCCCCGCCGACACCCCGCCCCCAAAGCCGGAAAAACCCCGCTTCCCACCGGCAAGCCCTAAGCTTCGGGAGCGCCTGGCCCGTATCGCCCGGGAAGGTGGGTTGCCGGCGCTGGAAGCCGACCGGGAGCCCACCGAGGAGGAGCTGGATCAAGCGCAGCGGGATAAGGAGCAAGCCCTGGCGCTTTTGGCCCAGGGCGGTGACGAACGGCAGGCAGTACGGCTTTTGAGCCGGGCGGTGAGCCTGCTCCCCGACCCCCACTCGCTGGTGCGCCTGGCCGAGGTGGAGGTGGCCAACCCCCTGTGGCGGCAGCGGGCGTTAGCCCACCTCAAGCAGGCTTTAGAAATGGAGCCCACCTTCACTCCCGCGTGGCTCGCTTTGGCCAACTACTGGGCCTTACGGGGGGACACCGAAAAGCAGCGGCGGTGTCTGGAAAACGTCCTTAAGTACGACCCGCAAAACCGGGACGTGCGGGAAGCTCTGCTCCATTTGGGCTAGCACTGGCCGGGTTATCATAAAAAAAGAAAAGGGAGGTGCTGGTGTTCCGGCATATCTTGGTGCCTTTGGACTTCAACGACATCGCCCCGCAACCCGTGAGCATCGGGGCAGAGCTCGCGAAAGCGTGCGGTGCCAAGCTCACGCTGCTATCGGTGGTGGACGATTCTTTCCCCAACCCCGACATCCTTTCCCTGCAGCTACCGTGGGCCGATTACTACCGGCACCTGCGGGAAGCGGCCCAATCCAGCCTGGAGGAGGTGCGGGACACCCTCCCCAAGGACCTGCAGGTGGAGGTCGCGGTCATTCGTGGTAAGCCGGCTCCAGCCATTGCCCGCTTTGCCCAGGAGAACAACTGCGACCTCATCATCATGGCCACCCACGGGACCTCGGGCCTGCAACAAGCGATCTTGGGCTCGGTGACCCGGCGGGTCATGTACCTGGCCCCCTGCCCGGTGATGGTGGTGAAGTTCGGGCATACGGCGCCGGGCCAGTAGGCTCGCGCCTCCCGGGGCATGGTAAAGTTGCACCTGTTGGGGGAAATGTGTTTCGTTTTCAGGACCCACGCTTAGAACCCATTGGCCGCAAGGTGCTGGCTGGCGAGCGGCTTTCCTTTGAGGACGGGATGGTGGTGGCCACCACCTTTGACCTTTTGGGGGTGGGGCGGCTGGCCAACTTCGTGCGGGAAAAGCTCCACGGCGACATCACCTACTACAACGTCAACCGCCACCTCAACCCCACCAACGTGTGCGTGGCCTCGTGTGCCTTGTGTGCCTTTGCCGAAAAGTACGGGGGAAGCCGGGGCTGGACCTACTCGGTGGAGCAAGCGGTGGAGGTGGCCGCCGCTGACGTGGACGAGTCGGTCACCGAACTGCACATCGTCGGTGGCCTTCACCCCAAGCTGGGGGTGGAGTACTACGAGGAGCTTTTCCGCGCGTTGAAAGCGCGCTTCCCCTGGATTCACATCAAAGCCCTCACCATGGTGGAGCTGGACTTCCTCTCCCAGCGGGCCAAGCTGCCGGTGGAAGAGGTGGTCCTGCGCTTGAAGGAAGCGGGGCTTGATTCCTGCCCCGGGGGCGGGGCGGAGATCTTTGCCCCGGAAGTGCGGGCGCAAATTTGCGACCACAAAACCTCGGGGGAACGCTGGTTGGAAGTGGCGCGCATCGTCCATTCCTTGGGCTTGAAATCCAACTGCACCATGCTCTACGGCCATGTGGAAAGGCCCGAGCATCGGGTGGACCACCTCATCAAGCTGCGGGAACTGCAAGACCAAACCGGTGGCTTCCAGTGCTTCATCCCCTTAGCCTTTCACCCCGCCAACACCCGCTTAAGCCACCTTCCTGGCCCCACCGGCAAGCTGGACCTGCAAACGGTTGCCCTGGCGCGGCTGATGCTGGACAACATCCCCCACATCAAGGCTTACTGGATCATGCTGGGGCACAAAACCGCGCAGGTGGCCTTGCACTTTGGCGCCAACGACCTGGACGGCACTGTGGTGGATGAGCGCATCACCTACGCCGCCGGCGGACAGGCCGGGAAGGGCATGCCCCGGGCCGAGCTGGAACGGCTCATCCGCGAAGCCCGGCGCATTCCCGTGGAGCGGGACACCCTCTACCGGCCGCGGGTTCCCATTGCCGGGTTGCCGGCGGTTCCCAGAGAAATCACGTTGCCCACGCTTCCTTCGTAGCAACGGTTTGCCAGCGGTCTCGCAAAAGACTCCGGGGAGATGGAGGGACACGGCAGAGCCTGACACCGCCAGGCTTTGCACGGGCGGAGCGTGAAAAACGCGCGCGCGGAGCGCGCGCCCCACAGTTCTCATTTCTCCTGCTGTGGGGCAAGCACGACGTGCTTGCAGAAAACAAGCGGGATGGCCAAGCTCGCTGCGGGAAAAACGCGCGCGGAGCGGGAAGAACGCACGCGCGGAGCGCGCGCCCCACAGTTCTCATTTCTCCTGCTGTGGGGCAAGCACGACGTGCTTGCATAAAAGAAGGAACATGACCAAGCTCGCTGCGGGAAAAACGCGCGCGGAGCGGGAAGAACGCACGCGCGGAGCGCGCGCCCCACAGCTTGCCCCGGAAGCCTTACTCCTTCTTGGGTGCCGGGAAGTACTTTTCCAGGCAATCCGGACAGAGGCCGTGGCTAAAGTCGGCCTCCGGGTGCTCGCGGATGTACGCCTCCAGCTGCTGCCAGGAATCCGCATCAATCCGGACCCGCTTGCAGGACGCACAAATGGGGATGATCCCTTTCAGCTGCCGCATTTCGCTCTGCGCCCTCAAAAGCTCGGCCAGGAGCTGTTCCCGCTCGAGTTCCGCCGTTTTCCGCCGGTGGATGTCCACATGGGCACCCAACGCCCGCAAGGCTCGCCCTGAGGCGTTCCGCTCCACCACCCGACCCCAGTTGAGAATCCATTTGTAATCGCCGGATTTGGTTCGCAGGCGGTGCTCCACCTCGAACTCCGGAACTTCCCCAGCTTCGTGCCGGCGCGCGGCTTCATCCACTGCCGGCAGGTCCTCGGGGTGGATCAGCGCCCGCCACGCTTCGCTGGTGGGAGGGATTTCCTCCGGCTCGTAGCCCAGCATGCGCGCCCATTCGGGGGTACGGATGACCTTACCGGTGACCAAATTGTGGTCCCACAGCCCCACCCCGGAAACCTCCAGCGCTCGTTCCCATAGTGAAACTAGTCCGCTACCGTCCCACGCTCTCCGCAAGCAAGAAAAAAACCGAGCGAAGAAGCCCGCCATTTTCAGTTTCATCTCGTTGAAGTCTAGCACAAATGTCAAGCGAAGATTTGAGAATTTGCGTTGCTGTTCAAAGTTTAGCTTCCCGCGCTCAAGAATGCGGGCTCTTGCGTTCTGGCCTTGACCAGCTTCTCCAGCCGTGGTGAGTGCTGCCCGCTTGCAGACTGCGGACAACTCCCGCTCAGCTCACCTCAGGTAGGTGCCCGGTCCCGAGTCTAGGCTTCCCAAGGCAGGCGGTTGACTGCCTTCCCTGTGGCCGCCAGGATGGCGTTGGCCACCGCCGGCGCCAGCGGCGGCACCCCCGGCTCCCCCACCCCTCCCGGTGGCTCCTCGCTGGGCACGATGTGCACTTCCACCCTGGGCATCTCGTGAAAGCGCAGGGGTTCGTAGCGGTCGAAGTTGGTTTCCAGCACCTTGCCGCCTTCCACCGTGATGCGGCCGCGCAAAAAGGCAGAAAGCCCAAAAACCACCGCGCTCACCAGCTGCTGTTCCACCAGCCTCGGGTTGATCGCCCGGCCGCAGTGGATGGCCACCACCACCCGCTCCACCTTGAGCTTTTCTTTCCGCACCGAAACCTCCGCCACCTCTGCCACGTGGGAGCCGAAGGAGCTGCAGCAGGCCACGCCTCGACCCCAGCCCGCCGGCAGGGGCTTGCCCCAACCTGCCTTCTCGCCAGCCAACCGCAGCGCGGCCTTCAGCGGTCCCTCGGGGAGAAGCTTGAGGCGCAACTGGTAGGGGTCCTCGCCCAGCTCGCGGGCAACCAGGTCAAAAAACGCCTCGCTGGCAAAGGGGTTTTGCGAGGCGTACACCGACCGCCAAGCCCCCAAAGGCACCGGTACCGGCAGCAGGGTTTGCTCCACCAACCAGTTTGGAATGGCGTAAGGCGGCTCTGCCCCTTCCAAAGCCCCGCGATCCACCTGCCCTGCCCGGGCAGGGTTGCGCTGCTGGCCAATGGAACAGGTCACCTGGTGGTGCCGCCAGGCCACAATTTCCTTGCCAGCAATGGCAGCTTGGAGGAAATGCACCGAAGGCGGCCGGTAAAAATCGTGGGTCATGTCGTCTTCCCGGGTCCATAAAAGCTTTACCGGCACCGTAAAGTGCTTGGCCACCTCTACTGCCTCAGCCACGAAATCCGAAGAAAGCCTGCGACCAAAACCGCCACCCAAAAACGTTACGTGCAGCGTCACCTTTTCCACTGGCAACTGGGCTACCCGCGCCGCCTCTTGCCGGGCCGGCATGGGCACCTGGGTGGGGGCCCAAACTTCCAGGCCCCCGTCGTGGAACCAAGCGGTGGCGTTTTGCGGCTCCATGGGGGCGTGAGCTAAAAACGGCAGGGAAAACGTGGCTTGAACCTTGCGGGCCCCCGCCGGCACCACAAAACCCTCACCTTCCCTGGCGGCTTCCTTGCCTGGCTTGGCGGCTGCCTCCTCCATGGCCGCCAAAAGCGCCTTCGTGGAAAAGCTGGCGTTTTCCCCGGGTTCCCACACCACCTTCAGCGCCGCCCGGCCCTTCAACGCCGCCCAGGTATCCCGCGCCACCACGGCCACCCCGGAGCTTATCGGCACCACCTTCACCACCCCTTCCACTGCCAGCGCTGGCTTTTCCTCAAAACGCACCGCCTTCGCCCCAAAAACCTCAGGCCGGGCCACCACCGCGTACAGCATCCCGGGCAGCCGCACATCGAAGCCAAAAATTGCCTTACCGGTGACCTTGGCTCGGGCATCCACCCGTGGCATGGGTTTGCCAATGAAATCGAAGTCTTTGGGGTCCTTCAGCGGCGGGTTTTGCGGCACGGGAAGCTTGGCCGCATCCACCACCAGCTCTGCAAAAGCCAGGCTCCTCCCGGTTTTAGGGTCGTGCACCTTGCCCTTTTTGGCAACAAGCCTTTCCGCCGGCACCCCCCAACGCTTGGCTGCCGCCTGCACCAGCATTTCCCGGGCTGTCGCTCCCGCCTTGCGCAGCTCCTCAAACTGCGTGCGCACCGCCGTGGAGCCACCGGTGTTCTGGTTGCCGAACTTGGCATCAGCGTCCGCTTGCACCGCTTCCACCTGGCTCCAATCCGCCCCCAGCTCATCGGCAATGATTTGGGCAAGCCCCGTGAGCACCCCTTGCCCCATTTCCGACTTGTTCACCCAAATGGTGACGCGGCCGCCGGTCCCCACCCGCACGAACGGGTTGGGCTGCAACGCCGTCGGCGGTACCTCTGCCCCCAGGGGCCACACCCGGCCCAAAACCAACCCACCTCCCACCACCACCGAAAGGTTCAAAAGCTCCCGCCGGGACAACCCCTGGCCTTTCATGGCTCACCTCCTGGCCACCCGGGCTACGGCTTTGGCGATGCGGTCATAGGTGCCACACCGGCACAAAATGTCCCCCATCACCGCCGCCACCTGCTCCGGCGTGGGATGGGGGTTCTTGGACAAAAGCGCCACCGCTTGCATCACCTGCCCCGACTGACAGTAGCCGCACTGGGGCACATCCTCCGCCACAAACGCTTCCTGCACCGGGTGTTGGCCCCCCAGGCCCTCAATGGTGAGGATTTTCTTCCCCACCACCTGGGAAACCGCCACGCTGCAACTGCGCTCCGCTTCCCCGTCCACCAACACCGTGCAGGACCCGCAAAGCCCCACCCCGCAGCCGTACTTGGTGCCGACAAGCCCCAAATGATCCCGCAAAACCCACAAAAGCGGCGTATCCGCCGCGGCTTCCACCTCCCGCCGGCGGCCGTTCACGTCCAAAACGAATTTCGGCATAGACCCTCCGCTTCCCTAAAATCTTACGACTACCCTCGCCAAACTTTCAAAGCAGATTCTGCAGTTCCTCAACGCCTTGACACCCTTGCCCCCTTGGTTATTCTCAATGTGCTGCTGGAGGACACTTACGTGGCAAACACACGGAAAAGCAAACAAAACCCGACAAACGGGGCCATCCTCGGCTTCGAGGCCCAACTCTGGCGCATGGCCGACGCCCTGCGCGGCTCGATGGACGCCGCCGAATACAAGCACGTGGTCTTGGGCCTGATCTTCCTTAAGTACGTTTCCGATGCCTTCGAGGAACAGCACAGCAAGCTCGAGGCCGAGCGCGCACAAGGGGCCGACCCCGAGGACCCCGACGAGTACAGAGCCGTCAACGTCTTCTGGGTTCCCCCCGAGGCACGCTGGGAGCGTCTTCGCCAAAACGCCCGCCAGCCCACCATCGGCAAGCTAGTGGATGACGCCATGGACGCCATCGAGCGAGAAAATCCGGCGCTGAAGGGTGTCCTACCCAAAGACTACGCTCGACCCGCACTGGACAAGCAGCGGCTCGGCCAGCTCATCGATCTCATCAGCAACATCCAGGTCGGCGATGAGGAGGCTCGGGCTAAGGATGTACTCGGTCGGGTTTATGAGTACTTCCTCGCGCAATTTGCGAGCGCCGAGGGCAAAAAAGGCGGCGAGTTTTACACCCCCCGGTGTGTGGTGAAGCTCCTCGTGGAGATGCTTGAACCGTACCGTGGGCGTGTCTACGACCCCTGTTGCGGCTCGTCTGGCATGTTCGTTCAGTCAGTGGAATTTATCAAAGCCCACGCCACCGGCAACGGCAACGGAGGCAAAGCAAAAGCTGACATCTCCATCTACGGCCAGGAGTCCAACTACACCACCTGGCGGTTGGCCAAGATGAACCTTGCCATCCGCGGCATTGAAGGCCAAATTGCTCAAGGTGACACCTTCCACAACGACCGCTTCCCCGACCTGAAGGCCGATTACATTCTGGCCAATCCCCCCTTCAACATGAAGGACTGGGGCGGAGAACACCTGCGGGAGGACAAGCGCTGGAAGTTCGGCGTGCCCCCGTACGCAACGCCAACTTCGCCTGGGTTCAGCACATAATCCATCACTTGAGCCCCACAGGCTACGCCGGCTTCGTCCTCGCCAACGGCTCGATGTCCTCCAACCAGTCCGGCGAAGGCGAGATCCGCAAAAATATCGTCGAAGCCGACCTGGTGGACTGCATGGTGGCGCTGCCGGGGCAGCTGTTCTACTCGACCCAGATCCCGGCGTGCCTTTGGTTCCTGGCGCGGGACAAGAGCGGCCGTCCGCCTGCCGGGCAACAAAAGCCGCTCCGTGACCGTCGCGGCGAGGTGCTGTTCATCGATGCGCGCAAGCTGGGCCGCATGGTGGACCGCACCCACCGGGAACTGACCGACGAGGACATCCGCAAAATCGCCGACACCTACCACGCCTGGCGCGGCGAACGGGACGCCGGCGAATACAACGATGTCCCCGGGTTCTGCAAATCGGCCACACTGGAGGAAATCCGCAAGCACGGCTACGTGCTCACGCCCGGCCGCTACGTGGGCGCGGCACCTCAAGAAGACGACGATGAACCGTTTGAAGAGAAAATGGCGCGGCTGGTCGCACAGCTCCGCGAGCAGCAGGCCGAGGCCGCAAGGCTCGATGCCGCGATTGCCGCCAACCTAAAGGAGCTTGGCTTTTTATGAAACCAGCGTTCAACATGGAGCGACGTTTCGTCTTATAATAAACGCGTCGTTGAACATGGAGCCAAACCTTGGCTATGATAAACGCAACCGATAACAAGGAACATCGGGCCGGGCAGTACGTTCGTCTGCCCTCTGGGTACCGCGCTTTTATCCCCAAACCGCTGCCACCGGAACCCCCGATCGACCTGAGCGGTTCGCGGCAAGCGCTTCTTGCCGAAGCCAATTTTGCCTTGGGGCGGCTGGATGGCGCGGTGCTCACCCTGCCCAACCCCGACCTCTTCGTCTTCATGTACGTACGCAAAGAGGCGGTGCTGTCCAGCCAGATCGAAGGCACGCAAAGCTCGCTGCAAAACTTGCTAGCTGCCGAAGCCAAACTGTTTGACCCCAACACGCCCGATGACGTGCGCGAAGTCAGCAACTATGTGCGGGCGATGAACTACGGCTTGGAACGGCTCGCCACCCTGACCGTCTCTGTGCGCCTGATCAAAGAAATCCACGCCGCGCTCCTGCGCGGGGTGCGTGGTGGGCACCTGACACCTGGCGAGCTTCGCAAAAGCCAAAACTGGATCGGACCGGCTGGCTGCACACTCGCGGAGGCGGCTTTCGTGCCTCCACCTCCTGAGGAAGTGCCGCAGGCCCTCGCCGATCTCGAACGCTTCCTCCATAGCGAAAATCCCCCGCCTGCCCTCGTGCAGGTAGGTCTCGCGCACGCTCAGTTCGAGACCATCCACCCTTTCCTCGACGGCAACGGCCGCATCGGCCGGTTGCTTATCACGTTCTTGCTGGTCGAGAAAGGGCTACTGCGAAAGCCCGTGCTGTATTTGTCGCACTACTTCAAGCGACATCGCGCTGAATACTACGACCGCCTGCAGGCCGTGCGGGATGCCGGCGACTGGGAAGGCTGGCTCGATTTCTTCCTGCGCGGTGTTGCCGAAGTCAGCGCAGAAGCCACACAAACAGCAGCGGCCATCCTGCGTATGCGCGAAGAATACCGCGCCAAAATCACCGACCGCCTCGGCCGCGCAGCCGCCAACGGCCACCGCATCATGGAGAAACTCTTCGCACAACCGATCATCACGGTGGCCACGGTGCGCGACTGGCTCAATGTCACGCCGGCGGGCGCCAACAACCTGGTGAACCGCCTCCTCGAAATCGGCATGCTGCGCGAGATCACCGGGTACGCCCGCAACCGGCGCTTTCGTTTTGAGCCGTATTTGCGCCTATTTGAAGATTCCGAGGAAAGGCAGCCATGATGTCCACAACATGCCACGAAACCTTCCGAGAGCAGGCGGAGGCCGCAAGGCTCGATGCCGCGATCGGCAAAAACCTTAAGGAGCTGGGGTATGGGGGGTGAGGCACCCTTTCGTGCACTGATAGAGTACTCAATTGGTGGTGGATGGGGTGACGAGGAACCCCGCCCGGATGCGATTGCTGTACGCATCATTCGCGGCACCGATTTCAGTAACATCACGTCAGGCGCGTACGAACAAGTGCCCAGACGCTTCGAAAGTCGTGAGAAGGCTGAGCGGCGTCTGCTTCGCGCAGGGGACATCGTCCTAGAAATTTCCGGAGGTAGCAGCACAAGTAACCAAAGCACAGGACGAACGTTATTCATCACGCAGGAGATTTTGGAGCGCTTGAAGGACCCGGCTATCCCGGCAAGCTTCTGTCGGCTCGTCCGCGTGCGTACCGATGTTGTCGAACCACGCTATGCCTACTACGCTTTGCAGGAGATGTACCGAAGCGGTCGTGCTGGACTCTACGAGCATCACTCAACGGGGATTAGCAATTTCCAGTTTGAGTACTTCCTTGATCGGGAAGTGGTGCGGCTCCCTTCTCTCCCCGAACAACGCGCGATCGCCCACATCCTCGGCACGCTGGACGACAAGATCGAGCTGAACCGGCGCATGAGCGAAACGCTGGAAGCGATGGCGCGGGCGCTTTTTAAGGCGTGGTTCGTGGATTTCGAGCCGGTGCGCGCAAAACGTAGGGGCACGTTGCAACGTGCCCCTACACGATGGCCCCGACACATCCTCGACCTCTTCCCCGACCGGCTCGTCCCCTCCGAACTCGGCGAGATCCCGGAGGGGTGGGGGGTGGGGCAAGTTCGCGATATAGGATCAGTCATCTGTGGAAGGACGCCTTCAACTAATGTTCAAGGTTATTACGGGGACAACATACCCTTCGTTACCATTCCCGATATGCATCACAAAGTATTCGTGATTGATACACAAAAAAGCTATCCCATCTTGGGGCAGCTTCCCAGCCAACTAAACTGCTGCCTACGGGTTCTATTTGCGTAAGCTGTATTGCAACACCTGGGCTTGTCGCGATGACGTCCGCGCCTGCCCAAACAAACCAACAGATCAACAGTGTTGTGCCTGCCGAAAAGGATCAAACCTACTTTTGGTTTTGGACCCTACGCCAACTTGGGGATCAAATTCGGCAGCATGGAAGCGGTGGGTCGGTGGTTACCAACTTGAGTACTGGTCGGTTCAAGGAACTATCTGTTTTGTTCCCGCCTAAAGCTCTGCGGGCACTTTATCATGAGTCATCAGCGCCATTCTTTTCACACATCTTAAGATGTGAGCGCGAATCCCGCACCCTCGCCGCGATTCGCGACACGCTGCTGCCCATGCTTATTTCCGGTGAGCTGCGGGTGAAGGATGCGGAACGATTTTTGAAGGAGCGCGGGCTATGAGCGAGAACGAGAGCAGGCCAGCACAAGAAAGAAAAGATCATTTCGAGATTGGCGGCGAAGACCTTCTCGCAAAGGCAATCCCCGACAATCGCGAGGGAGAAATGACGGCGGAAGAGTCGAGCCATAAACGCGAAGAAGTGCTCGAGGATATCCGGATCCGCATTGGAACCCTTCTCAAGACCGAAAATGTTTCTTTTCTCCTCGGCGCGGGGGCCTCAGTGGACTCCGGTGGCCAACTGATCGGATCCGTTCCACTCGCCATCGAGAAGGAGCTGCTTAAGGCAGCGCGGACGCGAGATGGAGAGACTTCATTCGAGCCTTGGCTATCGCTGTTTTATCTGGCTGTTCGGCACTGCGGGGCTGGCGATAGCCCGACAACACGGGAAGACATACTTGAACGTCGAAATAAACTCAATGGCGACAATCCGGCACCACTCGCGGCCAATTTTGAGCAAGTGCTCGCGCAACTTTATCGCTGGCGCTCTGCATTACCCCCGGCTGGAGGCCGTTTGCGGATTGACGGATCACCGCCGGTCGAGGGCAAGGCGGAAGATCTCGATGCGGCGTTGCGGAACGCAACAAGGGCCTTGGCGAGCGCCTGCGTGCTCCCGGTTGCAGGTAAGGAAGCTGAGCTTACCACCTACAAAACCTTGCTCCGCAAGCTCCTGACCCGGCCATTAAACCTCAAGCGGGTCAACATTTTCACGCTCAACTACGACACGCTGGTCGAACAGGCCGCCGACGCCGAGGGCGTCGTATTGCTGGATGGTTTCGTCGGAACGCAACGTCGCGTACTTCGCCCTGAGAGCTACGAACAGGACCTTTACTTTCCTGCCGAGACGACCGAGGGTCGCGTCCATCGTTTCGACCGCGTGCTGCACCTCTATAAGCTGCACGGCTCCATCACATGGAGGGTGAGCGAGCCCACCATCGACAACCCCTACGGCGTCGAGTCAGTGCCGTTCGATTCGAAATGTGCGGAGCCGCTGCTGATCTACCCGACACCAGCCAAGTATGGTGAGACACTAGGCCTGCCCTACTCGGAGCTGTTCCGCCGTTTCGCCGCCGCTCTCACGCGGCCGCAGTCGGTTCTATTTGTGATCGGGTACGGGTTCGGCGACGAGCATGTCAACGCAATCATTCGGCAGGCACTGGCGGTCCCGAGCTTTACGTTAGTAATTGTGGACCCGAATCCGCAAAGCCAGTTTGTCAAAGTGCTCAAAGAGCAAAAAGACCAACGTGTCTGGATCGCTCGAGGAAGCACACTGGGCAGCTTCTCGGGATTTGTAAATGGAGTGCTTCCAGACCTTCAGGATGAGAACATACGCCAAAAAGTGATTGCAACCTACCGGGCGCTTTCCAAGGAACCATCCCCGCAGGGAGGTGCAAACGATGGCGACTGACTTTGAAATCGGACGTGTGGTCGGCGTTGATACGGCGCAAGTGACGATTGAATTGAACCCAGACCTGAAGGGGATGAGCCGGAGCACGTACGAGGGACCCCAAGAGGTTGGCCGGATCAACTCCTACGTGATCATCCCGGTCGGTGCGCGACGCCTGGTCGCCATGGTCACGCGCGTGGTGTTGGTGGAGGAGGCGGAGATGAAAGCCGACCGCACCATGGTCGCGCTTCCGGCGGCCCGGCGGCTGATGAAGGCGACGCTCATCGGTACCATCGACGACGCTTCGTTTCGACAAGGAGTTTCGATCTTCCCGGTGCTCGACAGCCCGGTCCACTTGGCCGGGCGGGCCGACCTGGACGCCATCTTCGGTCCCATCGAAGAGGCGGGCGATGCGGCCCCGAAACCGAACGAGCCGGGGTACTGTATCCCGATTGGAGAGTCTGCCGTCGTGCCGGGGCGCCCCATCCGCATCAACCCAGACGCCTTCTTCGGCAAGCACGCTGCGATTCTTGGAAGCACCGGGTCGGGCAAGTCGTGCACCATCGCAAGTCTGATTCAGTCTGTTCGCGAGCAAGCGGCAGTAAAGCGGACAACCTTTGTGATTCTGGATACAAACGGCGAGTACCGAACGGCGTTCCAGAGGCAGAAGGATGACGGTAGTTGGGAAGAAGTGGCAGCGCGTCGGACCCTCTACATTCCATCCGATCCGCAAATGAAATCCGACCGGCTCGTGATCCCGTACTGGTTCATGAATGCGGAAGACTTCGTGAGGCTTTTTCGTGCGCGTGAGGGATTGCAGGCACCCGTCCTGCTTCGCGCTCTTCGGTTGGCGCGGACGGGCACGGGTGCGGCCGGCACCCCCGCATCGGCACTTGAAGTTCTGAGAACAGCCTGTCGGCAGATCCTCGCGCTTATCGAGAACGATGCGCCGAATCAGCAGTGGGCTATTCCCAGCAACGTTTTGCAGCGTTGCACAGACGGGCTCAGATATCGTGAGCAATTCCCCGAACACGTTCAAAGCCTAGAGACCGCGTTCGGTCAGGATGTTCTCCGAGATTGGGAGGATGCGCTGAAGGAGATTAAGACTATTGCGCAGGAAGCCGCTCAACAAGGCGATCAAGGCGGGATGGGTGCCACGCGACTCCAGAAGATTCGAAACGTACTCGATCCGCTCATTTTGCGTCTCAACCAGCTTGCTATTAACCAACCACAGGGAGGCGCGGACGTCAGCGCTGATCAGCCATGCTACTTTGAACGCAGTCAGTTCCTTGAGCACGCCCTTGAGACTGCGATGCGAGAGCAAGTGGAATCGGGCAATCCGGGCCGAGTTCGGGACGCGTGTGGACCGATGTTCCTCCGAATCCGAAGATTCTTCGAAGACCCGCGGTTTGATTTTCTGTTCCACAACTACCCGAAGGCGAAACACATCCTTGCAGCCTTTCTCCGCGACACGCTCGGCATCGGGGCGTTGCAGCAAGGCGCCCTTTCAAGCGAGCAAAAGGTCCCTAAGGGGCAGCTGCCTTTCTACGACCGTCAGCGCAACAAGGAGGCTGCCGTTGACGTCGTCATCCTCGACCTGAGCCTGCTTGCGGCTGAGGTGCTGGAGAACGTGACGGCGCTGATCGGCCGGCTGATTCTCGAGTTTCTGCAGCGTCTCGGCGAACACGGCGATGAAGATGCGCGGGGTTCGCTGCCAGTGGTGCTCGTACTCGAGGAGGCCCAGAACTACATCCAGCAGCCACGATCCGCCGAGGAGGAGTCAATCTCCCGCGTTGTCTTCGAGCGGATCGCCCGCGAGGGGCGGAAGTACGGCCTGAGTCTTGTGGTGGCCTCCCAGCGGCCGAGCGAGCTTTCGAAGACGGTACTGTCGCAGTGCAATAGCTTCATCGTGCACCGACTGCAGAACCCTGAGGACCTGCGGTACTTCAAGGAAATCGTGCCGAGCATATACGGACCGATGCTCGACCAGATCCCGGCACTCGCACCACAGACCGCGCTCGTACTTGGGGAGTGTGTTCCGGCTCCCGCGCTTGTTCGAATCCGCGAGGCGCGCCCTGTACCAAGGAGCCGCGACCCGAAGTTCTATCGGTACTGGGTGGCCGAGCAGGCTCCGAACATCGATGTCGAGGCGATCTGCAAGCAGTGGGAAGGCGCGAATGACGCACAGGAAAAGGAAGTGGACGAATGACAGATTGTGGTGTCCCCGAATGCGTCGTCGAATCTGCCGCCCTCGCCTGGCTGGAGGGCATCGGCTCGCGACCGCGCGATGCGCTGCTGCCCAAGCTCATCTCCGGCGAGATTCGGGTGAAGGATGCGGAACGGTTTTTGAAGGAGCGGGGGTTGTGAAATACGATCCTGAAAATCACCACCGCCGCAGCATCCGCCTGAAGGGATACGATTATTCCCAGGCCGGGGCGTATTTTGTCACCATCTGCACGCAGAACCGGGCGTGTCTGTTCGGTGAGGTGGTGGATGGGCAAATGCGGGTGAACGAATTGGGTGAAATTGTGCGTGAAGAATGGTTGCGCACGGGACAAATCCGCCCCAACGTCGAATTGGATGCATTCGTCGTCATGCCCAACCACATTCATGGAATCATTGTTTTGCGTGGGTATGATCGTAGGGGCACGTTGCAACGTGCCCCTACCACGGTTGAACGGTTTGGTAAACCCACATCCAACACCATTCCTACGATCGTGCGTTTATTCAAATCCGCAACCACGAAACGCATCAATCACCTGCGCGGCACACCCGGGGCCCGGGTTTGGCAACGGAATTATTACGAACGCATTATCCGCAACGATGATGAATTACGCCGCATTCGGGAATACATCGCCAACAACCCGCTGCAATGGGCGTTGGACCGGGACAATCCCGCGTTCCGTGGTACGGCCGGGGTCACCTCGCCCCTACCCGAGGAGGAACCGTGGCGCATCTAACCGAATCCGACGTCGAATCCGCCGCTCTCGCCTGGCTTTCGGCCATCGGCTGGGGGATCGCCCACGGCCCCGACATCGCGCCGGATCAGCCCCTCGCTGAACGGTCCGACTACGGCGAGGTGGTCTTGACCCAACGCTTGCGCGACGCACTGGCGCGACTCAACCCGGGGCTTCCCAGCGAAGCGCTGGAGGATGCTTTCCGCAAATTGATGTCCCCGGAGGGCTCCGAGCTCCTCCAGCGCAACCGGGCGTTCCACCGCATGCTGGTGGACGGCGTCACCGTTGAGTACCGCGCGGCGGACGGCACGATTCGCGGCGCCCAGGCGCGGGTTATTGACTTCGAGCACCCTCCCAACAACGACTGGCTGGCGGTCAACCAGTTCGCTGTGGTGGAAAACCGGCACAGCCGCCGGCCCGATATGGTGCTCTTCGTCAACGGCCTGCCGCTCGCGGTGGTGGAGCTCAAGAACCCAGCAGATGAGGACGCAACAATCTGGACCGCCTTCCGGCAGCTGCAAACGTACCAGGCCGAGATCCCTACCCTGTTTGCATTCAACGAAGCGCTGGTTATCTCCGATGGCCTCCAGGCGCGAGTCGGCACGCTGGGCGCCGGGCGTGAATGGTTCAAGCCCTGGCGCACGGTCACGGGCGAGACGCTAGCCCCGGAGACGATGCCGCAGTTGGAAGTTGTGATCAAAGGGCTGTTCGAGAAGGAGCGCTTCCTCGAACTGCTCAGGGATTTCATCGTCTTCGAGGACGACGGTAGCGGGCACCTCGTGAAGAAGATGGCCGGCTACCACCAGTTTCACGCCGTGCGAGTCGCCGTAGAGGAAACGCTGCGGGCAGCAACGATGAAACGCTCCCTGCAGGTGGCGGACGGCCGAGGACAATATAAGGCCGTTCGCCCAAGCACTGGCAAACCCGGCGACCGGCGGATCGGGGTTGTCTGGCACACCCAGGGTTCGGGGAAAAGCCTTACCATGGCGTTCTACGCGGGCCGGATCATCCGCGAGCCGGCCATGGAGAACCCTACGATCGTGGTGCTTACCGACCGCAACGACCTCGACGATCAGCTTTTTGCCACGTTCTCGCGGTGCCATGACCTCTTGCGGCAACCGCCGGCCAAGGCCGAAAGTCGCTCCCATTTACGTCAGCTGCTTTCGGTGCAGGCGGGTGGCGTGATCTTCACGACGATTCAAAAGTTTTTCCCTGAAGAGCGGGGCGACCGTCACCCAGTCCTGTCGAACCGGCGCAACATCGTGGTCATTGCGGACGAGGCGCATCGCAGTCAGTACGATTTCATAGACGGGTATGCGCGCCACATGCGGGACGCCCTGCCAAATGCGTCGTTCATTGGTTTCACCGGGACCCCCATCGAGAAGACCGACGCCAACACCCGCGCGGTCTTCGGCGATTACATCAGCGTGTACGACATCCAGCGAGCGGTGGAGGACGGCGCAACGGTTCCCATTTACTACGAGAGCCGGCTGGCCAAGCTTGATTTACCGGAAGAACTCAAGCCCAAGATCGACGAGGAGTTCGAGGAGGTCACAGAAGGCGAAGAGGTCGAACACAAGGAGAAGCTCAAGACCAAGTGGGCGCAGCTTGAAGCCATTGTCGGCGCTGAAAATCGGCTGAAGATGGTGGCCCAGGACATTGTCGAGCATTTCGAAAGGCGGCTCGAAGTCATGGACGGCAAGGCCTTGATCGTGTGCATGAGCCGCCGCATTTGCGTCGAGATGTACCACTACATCGTGCAGTTACGGCCCCATTGGCACGACGAGGACGACAACCGTGGCGTGATCAAGGTGGTGATGACCGGCTCGGCTACCGATCCACCGAGCTGGCAGCGCCACATCCGCGACAAGCGACGCCGCGAGCTCTTGGCCAATCGTTTCCGCGATCCCAACGACCCCCTCAAGGTGGTGATCGTGCGTGACATGTGGCTCACCGGGTTTGACTGCCCGAGCCTCCATACCATGTATTTGGACAAGCCCATGCGCGGCCACGGCCTTATGCAAGCGATTGCCCGGGTAAACCGAGTCTTCCGCGACAAGCCCGGGGGCTTGGTGGTGGACTACCTGGGGCTGGCCCACGAGCTGAAAGAGGCGCTCGCGACCTACACAGAGAGTGGCGGCACGGGGCGAACCGCAGTTAACCAAGAGGAGGCGGTCGCAGTAATGCTTGAAAAGTACGAGGTGTGCTGTGGCCTGTTCTTCGGGTTCGATTGGTCGGGATGGAGAGCAGGCGCACCGCAGCAGCGCCTAGCCCTGCTCCCCGCCGCTTGCGAGCACATCCTGGCACAGGAGAACGGCAAGGAACGGCTGGTTCGGGCGGTGCGCGAGCTGTCGGCGGCCTTCGCCCTAGCCGTACCTCACGAGGAGGCCCTGCGGATCCGGGACGATGTAGCGTTCTTCCAGGCCGTGCAGTCAGTGCTCGCCAAGCGCGCACCCTCGGAAGTACGGCCCGAGGAGGACATCGAGCACGCAATCCGGCAGATCGTTTCCCGGGCAGTAGCAACGGAGGGTGTGGTGGACATTTTCGCCGCTGCGGGCTTGAATAAGCCCGATATTTCGATCCTTTCCGATGAGTTCCTGGCCGAAGTGCGCGGCCTGCCGCACAGAAACCTCGCGGTGGAGTTGCTCCATAGGCTCCTCAAAGGCGAGATTCAAAGCCGGCGAAGGAAAAACGTGGTGCAAGCCCGCTTATTTTCCGAGCTTTTAGAACAAGCCATCAGAAAGTATCAAAGCCGCGCAGTGGAGGCTGCTCAGGTCATCGAGGAGCTGATCGCTCTGGCCAAGGAAATGCGCAAGGCCAGCAGCCGCGCCGAGCAACTAGGGCTCACCGAAGACGAGCTCGCCTTCTACGACGCACTGGAAGCCAACGGCAGCGCGGTCAAAGTGCTGGGCGACGAAAAGCTGCGGGCTATTGCCCGCGAGCTGGTGGCCACCGTCCGGGCCAACGTGACCATTGACTGGACCGTGCGTGAAAACGTGCGGGCCAACCTCCGGCGGCTCGTCAAGCGCGTGTTACGCAGGCACGGCTACCCTCAGGACAAGCAAGAGGAGGCTGCAGAAACCGTTCTGGAGCAAACGGAGGTTTTGGCGGAGACCTGGGGTCTCGCGGCGTGAAGGGGGGCCACGTCGGCCTCCTGAACGCCGCCGAAAAAAAGACGAGATTCAGGCGCGCAACCACCCTTGCCTCCACGATGGATAAGAAGCCTTCCTTGCCGTAATCGCGCAGTTACCGGTTGAAAAAACCCCTGGCCGTCGAAAGGCTCGGCGGCAGCTTCGGGGTGACACGGTCGGTGGCGGCTCTGGGGAGGTTGCCATTGCTGCAATACGGTGTGGTGGATTACTCAGGATGCTGAGCAAAAATACTCAACGCTCTGAGTAAATATCCTGTCTTGCCCCTTCGAGTTGGCCGCGCATTTTCTGAGCCGCCACGGTTCATTGGAGCCATGGGGGAAGGCCACCATAAGAAACCATCCTGATGTAACGGGCAGGTCAACACCTGGAGGTGCCATGCAGTTTTGCCTTGGCGGATGCTGTGGCCGGACAAGCTTGCGGACGGACGCCCAGAGGCAAGGACGTAGCATTAAACCTTGCAAAACATGCATTGCAATGCCGTTTTTTCAAGGATCATTGGGCGCAGGCCCCTGCCCACGTTTCTCAGCACCCTGGCTGAAGGTCCAGCGGTGGGCCTGGTGGGCCCACGCCCCGCGCCCAGCTGCGGTCTTTACGAAGCGTACAAGGACGTAGGACCGCACCGATGTCTGGTAGTCCGCGCCGGGGCGAGCCGGCAGCCGTTCCCGAAGACCTGTCAGCCGGGAAGCGATACCGAGGTAAAATGAACTTGCGCAACTTGCGGCAGGAGGTGACTATGCGGTTTACGCGGATAACAGTTAATCCCAACCAAATGGGTGGTGTTCCGTGCATCCGAGGGTTGCGTATTCCGGTGGCCACCGTGGTCGCGATGGTGGCCGACGGGATGTCGGAAGCTGAGATTTTGCAGGCGTTCCCAGACCTTGAGCCAGAGGATATTCACGAGGCCCTGCACTACGCCGCCGAAGCCGTGCGCGAACGCGAGCTGCCATTGACCGTATCGTGAAGTTTCTCGTAGATAACGCACTGTCACCGGTTGTGGCCGAAGAGCTAAGCCGACGAGGCTATGACGCCGCCCACGTGCGCCAGTATGGTTTACAGGAGGCAGAGGACAGCACAATTTTTTCACGTGCCACCCAAGAGGGTCGGATCATCATTTCGGCCGACACCGACTTCGGCACGCTCCTGGCCCTGCGAAACGAACGTTTCCCTTCGGTCATCCTTTTCCGGTGCCTCTCACCCCGCCGCCCAAAAGATCAAGTGAAACTGCTTTTAGCGAACTTGCCCAACATTGCTGCGGCTCTGGAACAGGGGTGTGTGGCGGTGTTTGAGGAGGGGCGCATTCGCCTGCGGATGCTGCCTATTGGGGAAAGCCAGGAGCCGCACGAGCCGTAAGACCAGCACCGTAGTTCGGGCCTGGCGCTCACAAGGGAAACCCCCACCGGCGGGGAAGACCTCCAAGACCAGTGCTGATGCTACGCTCGCTTCAGCACCGTGCAGACGGAGGCGCAAATAGGGCCGCCGATGTTGAAGGTGGCGGCAATTTCCGCGTTTTTTACCTGCAGTTCGGGCGGGACTTTGCCGAGGAGCTGCCAGGCGCACCAGCCGACCATGGCAATGCCGGTGGCGCCAATGGGGTGGCCCTTGGCAATGAGCCCTCCCGAGGTGTTCACCGGGCATTCGCCCCCCACCGAGGCTTTGCCTTCCTTCCAGTAGCGGGCCCCTTCGCCGGGTTTGGCGCGGCCCAGCACCTCCACCCCAATGGCTCCCATGACCGTGAAGCAGTCGTGCACTTCCGCTACATCCACGTCTTCCGGTTTGACGCCAGCCATGGAGTAGGCGGTGTTCATGGCCTTGTAGGCGCCGGCGGGCTTGAGCACGTCCCGCACGCCTTTCCGCAAGGGGTCGGTGGCCTGGGCGTAGCCCGAAAGCTCCACGCAGTCCTGCCTGGCAACCCCCAGCCGCCGCAAGCCCTCTTCGGTGGCCAAAATCATCGCCGCGTAGCCGTCGGAAATTTGCGAGCAATCGTAGGTTTTTAAGGGAAGCCCCTCGACGATGTAGCGGTTGACCCCTTCAATTTTCATGATGTCCGCAAGGGTGGGCTTGATGCCGCGCATTTGCGCGTAAGGGTTGTGCTGGGCGTTTTGGTACTCCACCACCGCCACATGGGCCAGGTCCTCCTCGCTGACCCCGTAGGTTTTCATGTACAGGTCCATGACTTCGGCAAAGAGATGAGGGAAAACGTAGGTTTTGCCGACCCTTTCCTCAGGGTGGGAGAAAAAGCCCAGGGCCCGGCCGATGGCTTTGCCGTCCATTTTGCCCTGGTCGTCCCGCATTTTTTCAAAACCCACGGCAATGCCCACATCACCAAGGCCCAAAAGCAGCTTGTAGGCCACCGAAAGGATGGCCTGCCCGCCGGTGGCACAGGCGTTTTCCACGGTTTCAATGGGTTTGCCGGCAAGGCCCGGGACCTCAGCCATAAGGCCGGAAAGCAAGCCCTGCTCGTTGAGGGCAATGTTGCACACGGCGCCAATGGAGCCCACATCGCACACCGCCGGCTCTACGCCAATGCTTTGGCACACTTCGGTAACGGCGCGGGAAACGATTTCCGGAATGCCCATAGCGCCCAGCTTGCCAAAGGGGGACTGGTGGTAGGCGGCAATGTAAATCTTCTTGCTCATCCCTGCCTCCTTTGCCACTCTGCGACCAGCTCCCGCCGCACCACCTTGCCGTACGCGGTGCGGGGGAGGCTCGCCACAAAGCAAAACGCCTTGGGAACCTTAAAGGCTGCAATTCTTTCTTTCAAGAACGCGACCAGGGCTTCGGCGGCCAGCTCGGCGCCGGGTTTGGGAACCACAAAGGCCACGCCTTTTTCTCCCCAGACCTCATCGGGGACACCCACCACCGCCGCATCGGCCACCTGGGGGTGCTCCAGCAGCACCGCTTCGATTTCGGCAGGGAAGATATTGACCCCGCCGGAGATGAACATTTCCTTTTTGCGGCCGACGATATAAAAGAAGCCGTCCTCGTCGTAATAGGCCAAATCGCCGGTGTGGAAGAAGCCCTGGGGATCCAGGACTTGCGCGGTAGCTTCGGGGTTTTTGTAGTAGCCGGCGCACACGTGAGGGCCAGCCAGGCAAAGCTCCCCCACCTCCCCGGCGGGCAGCTCGCGTCCTTCTTCGTCCACGATTTTGGCGTGGGTGAAGGGTAAGGGCTTGCCGATGGAGCCGGCCTTGCGCCAGGCGTCCTCGTTGGTCATGGCAAAGCAGTTCACCCCCACCTCGGTCAGCCCGTAGCCCTGGCGGAGAACCACCCCCCGCTGGCGGTAGCGCTCGATGAGGGACACCGGCAGCGGGGCCCCGCCGGAAATGAACCAGCGCACGTGCTCCAGGGAAACCGAGGCAAAAGACGGGTGATCCGCCAGCATCCGCCAAATGGTGGGCACACCCAAAGCCACGGTGCAGCGCTCCGCCTCCATGACGCGCCAGACCTCTTCGGGATCGAAGGCGCGATGGAGCACGATGGTGCCGCCAATGCTGATGATGGGGCTAAGAAAGGCTGAAAGCCCGCCGGCATGGTTGAGGGGCGTGTAAATGGGCGAGACATCGTCTTCCCGCAGCTGCCAGCCCACCACCGTGGCCCAAGCGTCAAAGGCCACCATGCGGTGGGGGATCATCACGCCCTTGGGCTCGCCGGTGGTGCCCGAGGTGTAGAGGATGGCCAAGAGGTCCTCAGGACGGGCCGGCGGAAACGCCACGTCCCCAGGGGCCTGGGAAACCAACCGAGAAAGCAACTCATGGCCTGCGGGTGCCGGTTCGTCCAGGCAAACAAGGCGGCCGAGCCCGGTTTGCTCTGCTGCCGCCTGGGCTTTTTCCGCAGTTTCCTCTTCGTACACCAAAACCGCAGGTTTCGCATGCTGCAAGAGCTTTACCAGCTCGGGCACCGCCAGGCGGGGGTTGAGTGGCACAAAGACAAACCCAGCTTTGGCAGCGGCAAAGTAAAGGTCCAAAAGCTCCACGCGGTTGTTCAAAAGCACCGCCACCCGGTCTCCTGGCCCTACGTGAAGGTGCGCCGTAAACGCGGCGGCGGTGAGCCGGGCCCTTTCGTTGAGCTCGCGGTAGCTGTAACGACGGCCGGTCTGCAGGTCTACCAGTGCTTGCTTTTCCGGGGTCAGGCGGCTGTGTTCCCCCAAAAGGTCGGCGTGAAGCATGCCGTTAGCTCCCTGCTGACAAAAGCTGCAGAAGCTTTTGGGAAAAAGCCGCGGGACACTGGCGTTGGGGGATGTGACCGCAGCCGGAAAGCCAGTCCGCCTGCGCGTGGGGGAAGGCATCCAAAAGCTTTTGGGCGTAGGCGCGGTCAAACAGGCGGTCCTCTTCGCCCCAAAGCAAGAACACCGGCACCGTCACTTTCCCGAGCTCTTCCTTTTGCCAGACGTAGTTTTCCCAGGAGTTGAGGGCCTGCAGAAGCCGGGCAATGGGGCCGGCTTGGCCGGCCCGCACCACGTCATCCAAGATGAACCCGGGGATGGCCGCCCCGGGAGGCCCCATGAGCACCTTCATGACCTCCCGGGCTTCTTCCCGGGTTTTGGGCGCCAACGTGGGTCCCAAGTAGTGCCCCTGGATGGGACCGCCGTTGACCAAAACTATTTTCGCTACGCGCTTTTCCTCCCGCGCCAAAATGCACGCCAGCCACGCCCCCAGCGAGTTGCCCACCACCGTCACCGGTTCTTCAGGGCACAGCTGCTGCAGCGCCTGCCGGGTGCCCTGAAACACCACGTCCATGGGCAAGGGACCGGTCCTGGGCTGCGAGCCGCCGTGCCCCGGCAGGTCCAGAGCAATGACCCGAAACCGGCCGGAAAGCCCAGGCACCACCCGGGACCAGGTTCCAGCTTGATCGCCGGCGCCGTGGAGGAAAACCACGGTCGGGCCGGAGCCGCCCACAAAAGCCCGCAGCGTCCCCACTGACGTGGCCACATCCACAGGCTTGAGGCCGGAAAGCCTTAAGGAAAGCCGTTCCCGGGCGGCGTTCACAGCCAGGGGGTGGCGAAACAACAGGTAGGCGCCTGCACCCAGCCCGACCAGCACGAGAAAAACAAGCACGAGCAGGATCTTTAGGGGTGTGGCCACAGCTCCTCCAGGCGAAAAGCCACCGCCGCTTGGTTGTAGCCCACGCCGGAGCCCACCATCACCACCAGCTGATGGGGCCGGATGACCCCCTGGGCCACCGCGTCCACGAACGCCATGGGGATGCAGGCGGAGCCGGTGTAGCCCCACTTTTCCATGATGGTGTGGGTTTTGGCAAGCGGCAGCCCCAGAGTTTCCATCACCAGCTCAATGGAAGGCTTGCGCACCTGCGTGAAGAGCACCACGTCCACATCGGCAAGCGCCACCCCCGCCCGGCGGGTCACCTCCCGCACCAGTTTCGGCCAGCCTTCGTGGTTGACTTCGGGGGGATAGCGCTCGATGAGCCGCACCCTGGTGCGTCCCCCGTGCACCGACTCCACGGTAGCCGGCTCAAACGTCCCGCCGGAGTAAATGCCCCAGTGGCGGTGGTAGGAACCGTCCGCCAGGAAAGCCGATGCCAAAAACCCCTTGCCCGGCTCGCCCTCCCGGGCTTCCAGCACAAAGGCCCCAGCGCCGTCGCCGTAAAAGAAGATCATGGGGTCGTTGGGGTCCGCCAGCTTGTGCATGAGATACACGCCTACCACCAAAACCGTGTTGATGGCTGCGTTGGTGGCAATGATACCCGCAGCCGCAGCCAGGGCCGTGGGAAACGACGCGCAGGCACAGCCCACGTCAAAGGTGCCGGCGTTTTTGGCCCCCAGCTTGTGCTGGAGCACCACCGAAGTCGCCGGAGTGATGTAATCCGGGGAGTCGGTGCCCAGGATGATGAGGTCCACATCTTCAGGCTTCTTGCCCGCAGCTTTGAGGGCGTTTTGGGCCGCAGGGAGCGCCACATCGGAGGTAGCCCAGTCCTCCGGGGCCCAAAACCGCGCGCGGATCCCCGAGGAAGCTTCCATCTTGTCCACAAACTCCGGAAAGGCCGCATCGAACTTGGCTCGCAGCTCGTCGTTGGTGACCTCCCGGGGGGGAAGGTACATGCCTGCACCGGTAATTTGCGCGTATCGCCCCATAGGTTCCCCCTTCAGGTGCCCACCACCAGGCCGCCGTCCACCGAAAGCACCGCACCGGTCACGAAGGAAGCGGCCTCGGAAGCCAGCCACAGGTAGGCCTGGGCAATGTCTTCCGGCTGCCCCATGCGGCGCAGCGGGGTGTGGCTCACCATTTCGTCCAGGACCTTTTGCGGCATGGAGGCCAAAATTTCGGTTTTCACAAAGCCCGGAGCCACGGCGTTGACGCGGATGCCGTAGCGCCCCAGCTCCCGGGCCCAGACCCTGGTCATGCCAATAACACCGGCTTTGGAAGCCACGTAGTTGGTTTGGCCAAAGTTGCCGTAAAGCCCCACCACCGAAGACGCGTTCAAGATTACGCCGCGCCCTTGGGGCACCATCACCTTGGCCACCGCGCGGGTGCAGTTGAACACGCCACGAAGGTTTACACCAATGACTGCCTCCCACTGTTCATCGGTCATGGTGCCCACCAGTTGGCCGTCTTTGAACTTCACCAGCTGCCCATCCCGCACGATGCCAGCGTTGTTCACCAGCACGTCCACACCACCCCAAAGCGAAACCACCTGGGATGTGGCCTCTTCCACCTCGCTTGCCTGCGTCACGTCCACCCGGAAAAACCGGCCCTCACCGCCAGCGTTCTGGCACGCCGCGGCTACCTCTTCCCCCCGGGGATCCACATCCCACACCGCTACCCGGCAGCCTTCGGCGGCAAACGCCAAAGCCGTGGCCTTACCGATACCCGCGGCTCCACCGGTGACAACCACAACTTTTCCCGCAAGCCCTATGGCAATCATTTCGGACCTCCAAAAAGGTAAGCGGGGAGGGGCTGGCCGCCCCTCCCCTTGCTGGCCTTAAAACGTGACCCGCAAACCCAGCTGGATTTCCCGCGGTGGCAAGGTGGCCGTGTACTGGCCGAAGTGGGGGTTGCGCACGAACGGCTGATTGCGGTTCGCCAAGGTGGGCCCCGACAGGAATTCGGCGCTGTCCACGCTGTTCACGTTGTAGTTCACGTTGTTGAAGAGGTTAAAGCCTTCGGCAATGACATCCAGGTTTACGCCACCCAAGGCAAAGGTCTTGGTGATCCGCATGTTGAAGTTGCGGTAAATGGGGCCATCCTCGCTGTTGCGCTTGACCCAGGCGGCCCGATCGGAAAAGCGCCCGTCGCCGTTGTAGTCGTAGCCCAGCCGCCGGTTCCAGGGCTGCCCTGACCCGTACTCGTACATGGGCGCCACGGAAACACCCCAGGGGAGCTTGAAGATGCCGGAAACCACCAGGCGCCAACGCTCGTCGCTACGGGCCCGGCCCCATTCCGCCTCAATGTTGGCCGGATCCGAGGGGTACTCCAACAGAGCCGGCGAAAAGTCGTCGGCAATGTTCTTCTTGTGGCCCCAGGTGACGGAACCGGAAAGCAAATGGCCGCCTTTGAGGAAGCCGGAAAGAGCCATGGTCACCGCCTTGTACTTGGAGCGGCCGTCGTTGGTGTACATGTTGATTTGCGTGTACTGGGGGAAGAAGCGGCCGCCGGTGGCGTTGCCCTTGAAGTTCACGTCGCGAATGACGATTTCCTTGTCGCCTTCCACCCAAATGGCGTCTACGTCCAGGAAAAGCCCGGAGTTGCCAAGCCGATGTGTAAAGCCGATGCTGGCCTGGTCGGATTCCGGAGCTTCCAGAGACGGCTCCAAAAGCGCAATGTTGGGGGGAAGCAACAGCCCGGTGTTGCGGGGGTTGTTGGGGTCCAGGGCAAACTGGGGGAGACCAAAGAGGGCGCCGTTCAGGCGGGTGTAAAGCGTGTAGCCGGTGATGCCGTTTTGCTGCTGCTCGATAAACGCGGGGATGAGCAGGTAGCGGCCGGTAAAGCGGCCGGCACCGCCCCGAATCACCGTATGCCCATCGCCGGAAAAGTCCCACACAAAGGCCACCCGTGGCTGGTAGTTGTCCTTGTCGGTCTTGCGCTTTTGCGGGTACAAAGGATGGGTGAAGTCCGGGTTGTTGCCGTCGGTGTCGTAGTCGTAGCGCAAGCCCGCGGTGATGGTCAGGCGCGGGTTCAGCCGCCAGGTATCCTGCACAAAGGCCCCGTAAAGGTTGGTGCTAATGGAAAGATCGGGATCGCCCACCCCGTAGTCGTAGCGGAACGGGACAAGGCGGGAATCGGTGAGCCAAAACATCACGCCGTGGGGGAAAACCGGGTAGTGCCAGTCCTCCTCAATGCGCTGGTAAGAAAACCCGAGCTTCACATCGTGGGAACCCCAGGTGTCAGAGGTCAGGTAAACCTGGTAGGTATCCCGCAGCTCCAGGTAATCGCCGGTCATCTTTTGATCGCCCACGATGTTGGCACCGGTAATGAGCGTTGTTCCAAACGTGAAGTACTCGGCCATGGCCTGGGAGTTGTTGGGCTCATCAAACTGCTTGCGGCCCGCTTGCAGGTAGAGGTTGTTGAGCTTTTTGTCGGAAATCACCCAGGAATGGCCGGCGGTGAAGTTCCAGTTGTCGCGGTTGAGGTCCATGCCCGCCGACTCGTCGGCCACCCCACCCACGCGGAAGTTGTTCTCCCGGTACCGCTCACCTACCAGCTTGAGGTTGAGCAGCTGGTTTTCCCGCAAAGCGTGGGAAAGCGAGCCCAAAAACAGCGTTTGGTTAAAGGGATGGGAGACGTCTTTGGCGAGGTTTTTGAACGCGCCCTGAGGCCGGAACAGCGCAATGTTGTCCTCGTTGATGTACTCCAGGGAAAGAAAGTAGTGGGTCTTATCCCGGACAATCGGCCCGCCCAGGGTGAAGCCGGTTTGGTAGCGAGAAAAATCCTGGGTGCCTTGCTCCAAACGCCCGCGGGCCCGCAAATCATCGGCGCGGTAAAAGCCGAAGACGCTTCCCGCCACTTCGTTGGTTCCCGATTTGGTAATGATGCTCATGGCACCGCCGGAAGAGCCGCCAATTTCCGCATCAAAGCGGTTGGTAATCACCCGGAATTCGCGGATGGCGTCTTGGGAAAAGCGGGTGCGTGCCAAACCCAACGCCTGGTCGGTGAGGTCCACGCCGTCCACCAGAATCGTGGCTCCCGAGGCGTTGCCGCCGGCTCCCAGCACCGGAGCCCCGGTGATGAACCGGAATTCGCCGCGCTCCCGCTGCACCCCCGGCACCAAAAACGCCAGGCGCTGGAAGTCCCGATCGGGCACCGGCAGCTTTTCAATTTGCTCCGGCACGATGTTGGCCGAGGTGTCCGCCTTGTAGACGTCCACCAGAGGCACCTGGGCGGTCACCGTCACCTCTTCCTTGAGTTGCGGTTTGAGCGTGACCTTCACCCGCACCCTTTGCCCCACGAACAGCACCACGTTTTCTTCAAGGACCGGTGCAAAGCCGGAAATCTCCACCCGAACGTTGTAGCTTCCCGGGGCCAGGGAAGCCACCTGCACCAGGCCGTAGGCGTCGGTGACCCCCCGGCGGGTGATCCCGGTTTCCCGCGAGGTCACCTCCACGCTGGCCCCGGGCACCGCCAAGCCCTGCTCGTCCACCGCCAGCACTTCCAGGGTGGCGGAGCTCACCTGCGCCATTGCCGGCAGGGCCGCAACGGCAAAAAGCAAGAAAACCGCAAGCCAATGCCTTCTCATGACCTTGCCCTCCTTCCTTTCGCCTTGCCTTTATGCGCGGGTTCTTGTCCTGGGGGACACGGCTCCCCCCGGGGCAACAGCCCGCAGCGCAAAACCTTGATGAACTCGTGGACCGCCTGATGGGGGTCCATGCCAAAGTGCATGGGCACGCCGAAATACTTTTCCACCGTAAAGAAGTAGAAAAACCAGCGAACCGAGAGCATCACCGCAAAAACCGGGTCCACCTCCCCGAGCTCGCCCCGCTCCTTTCGCGCCTTTAACGGCTCGTCGTAAATGCGGTGGAAGCGCTCGGCCATGGTTTCGTAAAACCAGCGCACGTGCTTGCCGGAAAACTCGATGACATCAATGTAAATCAGCATGATTTCGCGGCCAAAGCGGTCCACCACTTCTTCAATGTGCGCCGCCATTTCCTCCAAGTCCTCGGGAAAAGCGGCCCTGGCGAACACCTGGTTCAGGCGCAAGTTCGGGTCCAGGAGCACTTGAAAGTAGCGGTTGAGCAAGGTGGCGAAGATCTCTTCCTTGTTTTTGAAGTGGTGGTACACGTTGCCCAGCGAGGTGCCGGCCTTTTCGGCAATTTGCCGCATGGTGGTGGCGCCGTAGCCTTGGCGGGAAAAAAGCTCCAGTGCCGCCTTCAGAACCTCTTCGGCTGATGCGTTGCGGCTTTCCGAAACCGCCATGCTTCCTCCCGACCGAACGTCCGTTCGGTACTATGGAACACCGTCACGCACATGTCAAGCCCCCCCGCACCCTGGGCCAGTGGCTGCTGCGGGGCCGCCGCGAAAAATGTGGGGCCGGCGCTCCTGCGCCGGCGGGGGCGGGCAAGGGAAACGAGCATCCGGCTTTTCCGGTGCGAGCAGTGGGGCGAGCGGAGGGCGGCTTTGCCGGCCGGAGCGTAGGGGCTTGGGGGGCAGAGCACGCGGGCGTGCGGGGGGCGCTGCGCGCGGGCCCCCCAAGGGGGATGGCGGGGCTAAGCGAGCGGAAGGGTGGGCGGAGCGCCAGCGGCCGCTCGCGTGGAATGTGGTGCCGGCGCTCCTGCGCCGGCGAAAAAAGACCCACGCGGGAGCGCAGGTCCCGCATTTGCGATTTTGAGCCTTGCGGAGCGGGGCGAAGGACCCGCTCTTTTGGAGATGCACGGGCACCCAGGAAAGGAAGTAGATCCCTCGCTTCGCTCGGAATGACAGGCGAAGCCTGTCATCCTGAGCCCTGCGCAGCAGAGCGAAGGATCTGCTGGTTCGAGCCTGCTTCCGCTCCCGCAGAAACGAAGAGCAGATTCCTCGCTTCGCTCGGAATGACATGTTACTGGCTGCGCTCGGAATGACCTGTGCGACATGTCATTCCGAGGGCCGAACCGCCTTTGTCATTCCGAGGGCTGAAGACCCGAGGAATCTTCTCGTTGAGTCGCTACTCAGCCCGCTGAGCACCCAAACACAGATCCCTCGCTTCGCTCGGGACGGCGGCGCAAGCCGCCGTTCCGAGGGCCAAAGGCCCGAGGAATCTGATTTCGGACAGCTCAGCATTGCAACAAACCCACGACGGAGCGCGGGTCCCACATTCTTGAGCACGGATCCCACACTTTTCTTTTTGTGGGGCCGTCGCTCCTGCGGCGGCTAAGAACAAATCAACCCGCGCGGGAGCGCAGGTCCCACATTCTTGAGCGCGGGTCCCACATTATTGAACACGGGTCCGACATTCTCTAGCGACGGCCTCATGCCTCAGTTTTAAAGCCGCACTCCAGTGTTCAACCTCCACGGGCGTGGCTTGTGCACGATTCTCACTCCGGCCGCGCTCTGAGAAAAAACCTCCCGCCGCATTTGGCGGCGGGAGGCAGAGTTTAGAGTGGAGAGCGCGCTAGTCGGCCCCTCCTGGCTAGCTGCTACGCAACCACACGTCGAACGAGCAGTAGCCCGGCGCCAACCATCAGCAGAACAAGAGCTGCAAAACCCCATTCATCCAGGGTGGGGATCGGCTCCTCCTGCTGCACCGTCACCACCAGCTGCGCGTTATCGCAGCCACTGATGACACACACCCGGTAGGCGACCACGCAGGTGCCGGAAGCCGGCACGTTAAAGGTCGCGACGCCGCTGCTGTTGATGCTAGCGCTAGCACACGTCGTCGCACCAAGCAAAGTAAAGCTCGCCCCAGGCGGTAAGGAGCCACTGCCGAACTGATCGTTGGACCCAACGTTGAAGGTGGCGCCTACAAAGCTAGCCGGGAAGCTCGTCGAATCATCTAAGGCATCCACTAACGGGACGGGGGTTGTGTTGCCGGCGGTGTTGTTAGCAGCATTGGAGTCATTGGACGCACCGGCGGTGACCGTGAAGGTGACACCTGTCTGGGGCGTATCCCCTCCTCCCGAAATACCTGGGGCGGTGAAGTTGAAGGTGCAGTTGATGGTGGCACCGTTGGCAAGAGAGCCCACCGGCACCGGAGGATTGCAGCTTACGCCGCTCACGGTTCCCGCTGAGGCCGTAATAGAGCAGGTGGCGTTGGTCGCCGGATCAGGACCGTTGTTGGTACAAGAAAAGCTCAAAGAGGTGTATGACCCACCAGGCGACAGGCTGGGCGGCAGCGAACCCAAACTGGCCGCCATGTCGCTCTGCGCCGCCGGTGCTGCGGGTGCCTCAAAGGAGCCAATGTCGCAGATTGGGACGGTGTCGCCATTGCCATCTAGCGGGCGGGTCACGCCGTTTTGGGATTGGTTGTTCACTACCGAATTGCCGCAGATGGTGCTATCGCCAGTGTCTATGGCCGGGCTGGCTGGGCTGAGCGGGAAATAAGCTGGTGAGCCGGTAAGCACACCCAATTGTGGGTCGCTGGTGGAGAAAACAATGGCACTACAACTGCTGGGGCTGCTTGAGGTTGGGGTGGTTTCGATGATGTTGTTGCCACCAATAAGGGTGCCGTTGCTTCCAGCTCCATTGAAGCAGTCGTAAGACGAAGACCCAGTGCTGTTTGCAAGAATTGAATTGTAGACCTCAGTATACGGCGGGTTCGTACCGGACTTCCACGCGTATAGGGCACCCCCATTTGTTGACGCGGTGTTCCCAGACAAAGTGCTGTTATACACATAGAGAAAGCCACTGTTGTTAGCCACACCCCCGCCATTGGTTGCCTCGTTGCCGGAAAAGGTGCTGTTGGCAACGGTCACCCGTCCTCCTGCGCCAGAAATGCCGCCACCGTTTTGGCTGCTGCCAGTAGCCCTGTTGTTGAGGAAAGTGCTCTTTCGCACCAGCAGCGTACCGCCGAACTCAAAGATGGCACCGCCGCCCCAACCGCCAGCGGCGACATTATTGGAGAATGTGGAATCGTCAATATGAATCGTGGTAGTGAGCGTACCGGCAGACCAGTCGCTTATGGCACCGCCGCCGTTGGCGGCGGTGTTGCCGGAAAAGCTGCTCTGGAGAACCGTTAAAGGTCCTGCTCCATTCGTGGAGATGGCGCCGCCGTAGCCCGCGTTGTTGTTGGTAAATGTAGAGTATGACACGGTGACGGTGAAGACGCCGGTACTGCTGACGGCACCACCATCGCCGCTGGTGCTGTTGTTGGAAAATGTAGTCCGTACAAGCGTAAGGATACCTTGGTTATTGTAGATGCCACCACCTCCAAAGCTTCCTCCGTTTCCGTAAGCGATGGTGAGGTTTTGTAAGGTGAGGTTGCCGTTAGAGTTTACTTGCATTACCCGCACGTCCTGAACGGTGTCTCCATTGGTGTCACCGCTGATGGTGATGCTTTGCCCGCTGCCGTCAATCGTCAGCGTGCCTGCCGTGCTCGCGTCCACGATGTTGGGCAGGGTGGAGCTGAGCGTGATTGTGCCGCTCACGCTGAAGGTGATGGTGTCGTTGCCAAAACCTGTTCCCGTGCAATCGTTGAAGTTGGCGTTGGTGTTGGCCGCGGTAATGGCTTCGCGGAGCGTGCAGAGACTGTCGCCGTTGGTGGTGTTGTCGTTGAGGGTGTTCACGGTCAAGCTGGCTGCACCCGCCGGTGCCACCCAAAAACCGAGGACCAGGAGCAAACCCCCAAGCCAACGCCCCGTTGGTTTTGCCTGGAGAAAAACCCTTTTCGTGTCTAACGTCTTTCGAAGCCAAAGCATCTGTCATCCTCCTCCTTTCGTCTTTTGCAGCCGCTGCCCAAAAAACACCTGCATTGCCCTTTGCCTCCCCCAGCTCCAAAGACCGCCTCGGGTTCTTGGACCGAGCCGGGTCCAACGCCAAAACCAACCCCACTCCTAGCCCCACTCCTGTGGGGAGAGGACAGATTCCCTCCCCTCGCAGGGGAGGGTCGGGGTGGGGTCCATGACCTCACCCCCAGCCCCTCTCCCACAGGGAGAGGGGAGCTCCCTCCCCTCGCAGGGGAGGGTCGGGGTGGGGTCCAGGGCTGGGGGTGGGCAAGACAAGCGAGCATCCAGCTTTGCTGGCGCGCGCGATGTTGGGCTGACGCGCCAACTGTGGGGCTGGCGCGGCGCGCGGGTCCCACATTTTTTCTTGTGTGGGGCCAGCGCTCCTGCGCCAGCTTCTTTTCCGCGCAGAGCCTGCGCGCCCCACATCTCGTCCACTCCCAAAATGCGCCGGTGCCCCCCGCGGGCGGGGTTGGGTCGCCGACCCCACCCGCGGGCGAAAAAACACCCCCCTTCGGGCCCTGAAGCCGTCCATGTTACTTGCGTCGAGCGGCTTCCAGGGCAGCCAGGCGCGCGGCCAGGGTGGCGAGTTGTGCCTGCTGGGCGTCAAGTCGCGCCCTTTGCGCCGCGTTCTCTCGCTCCAGCTCGGCGACCCGCCCTTCCAGCTCCTCGATGCGGGCGTCCTTTTCCTCCACCACCTGGTACAGACCTTGAATTGCCGCTAACGCCACGCCGTCGGCGTCAATGGTGCTGATGTGCTTGTCGTCTTCCCCCACCCCAAAGGCCGCGTAAAAATCCTGGGCCATGGGTCCAATGTGGCGGATCGAGTCGTCTTGGGACTTGTAGTTCCAGGTTTGAATGGGAATCGCCACCAAACGCAACAGCAGCTCCTTGGTGTCCACATCCGCAAAGTTTTCCTTGGCGGCGCGGTCGCTGATGGAAGACCACGCACTGCCTCCCGGTGCCAGCTGGACACCGGCGTTGGGACTACCCGAGCCATCAATGGCCGAAACAAACTGCACCCCACCGGTGGCACGGACCCGGAACTGGTTCGCGGCGGTGGATGGGAAATCAAAGTTATTGGAATCGGCGAAGATGAATACGCCGTTGTGAGTAGGATCCGCGTTCTTGGCGCGGCTGCCGACGACGAAACTGTAGTTGCCGGCGGCGGTGTTGCCGTGGCCCCCGCCCACGGTGGCCCAGCTGCCGCTGGCGGTGTTGCTCGCGCCCCCGCCGACGGTGGCGTACCAGTTGCTGGCGGTGTTGTTGTAGCCCCCGCCCACGGTGGCCCAGCTGCCGCTGGCGGTGTTGCTCGCGCCCCCGCCCACGGTGGCCAAGCTGCCGCTGGCGGTGTTGCTCGCGCCCCCGCCGACGGTGGCGTACCAGTTGCTGGCGGTGTTGCTCTGTCCGCCGCCCACGGTGGCGTAGGGCCTGTCGCTGGTGGTTCCGGCGTTATCGCCAGCCTGGTTGTTCGCCCCACCGCCCACCGTGCCGTAATCGTCGGTGACGCGGTTGGTGCAAGGATCGGTGCCGAACAGGCCACAGTTAGTGTCTGAGCTCCCACCACCGGCAAGGGTCGCGCCCACCACGCCGGCCGTGACGCTGTTACCGCTGAAGCCGCCAATGAGGTTGACGCTGGTGGCGTTGGGCTCCAGGCGCAACGCCCGGGCGTTGTTGACCCGTAGCTCCAAGGCCACGTTGTCGGTGGTCCCGAGGAAGTTGGCGCTGGGGTTGGTGCCGCCGTTGCCGGTGAGGGACCAGGCACCACCGGCACCCACCGCTTCGCAGGTGACGGTGCCATCGGCGTTGACCACGCGAATGGCGTTGCCAGTGCCACAGCTACCCGTCACCCGCAGCTGGATTTGGGTGCTGTTCACGTCTGCCGCAGCAACGGACCCATCGAAGATCTTGCTCCCATCCACACTGCCGGCCGCCAGGTCCGCCAGAGCCACGCTGCCATCGGCAATCTTTGAGGAATCAACGCTGTTGGGCGCGAGGTCCGCGAGACTCACGCTGCCATCGGCAATCTTGGAGGAATTCACAGCGTTGGCAGCAATTTGCGGGCTGGGGTAGGTGCCGGTGAGATCACCGCCGGCTGGTCCCGAGGGCGGTATGGAGCTGGTGGTTTGCCACTGAGGTGCAGCACCAGGACCTTGGGAAACCAAGAATTGCCCCGCAGTGCCCGCGCTGCCACCCGCCTGCAATTCCCGGGTTAGGCTCACATCTCCCTCGCTGTCCACGCTAAAAAGCGGGTTGTTGGTGGAGGAAAGCACCTGCAGCTTGGGCACGTTGCCGGCGGCCTCGTCGGCGGCGGTGTTCTGGCTTACCAGCTTGGCGTTGTCACCGGTGGTGGTGACGCTGACGTTGGCCCCGCTCACGGTGAGGCTGCCGCTCATGGTGTCCCCGGCCTTCTGGACGTACAAGCCGTTGGTGAAAGCGGTGTCCAGGGAAAACGTGGTCCCGGAAAGACTCAAACCTGAACCCGCCGAGTAGGTGGTGTCGTTGTCAATGCCGTCGGCAAAACCGAGAGGAACGCCGGTGATCTTGCCCCAGGCGACGTCGCTGATTTTGCTGTCGTTGATGGCCAAAGGCGCTACCTGCGGGTTGGGGTAGGTGCCGGTGAGATCACCACCGGCAGTACCCGAGGGCGGGAAGCTTGTGGGGGCACCGGTGATCTTGGACCAGGCCACGTCCGTGACCTTGGCATCCGTCACCGCCCCGTTCGCCAAATCTGCGGTGGTCACAGTGCCGTCGGCAATCTTGCTGGAATCCACGGCGTTGGGGGCCAGCATGCCGTTGGTGATGCCCAAGGGAGCCACACTCACGGTGTTGGCATCCACCTGGATCCCCGCTCCCGCCCCCACGTCCAGGGTCACCGCACCCGAGGTTCCACCCCCCGTAAGCCCGGCGCCGGCACTCACCGCAGTGATGTCGCCACTTGCACCCCCTGCCGTCGAAGAAATCGTGATGGTCTGCCCCGAGGTGCTGATGTTTACATTGGAGCCTGCAGCCAACGTGACGTTCCCGGTGAGGTTGTTGAGCTTCTTCACCGCTGCGGAATCCTGCAGCATTGCCGCCGTGACCCCGTTGTTGGCAATGCTCACGGTGTCGGCATCCACTTGAATCCCTGCACCTGCCCCCACGTTCAAGGTGACGGTGCCGGAGCTGCCACCACCGGTGAGACCAGCCCCGGCTTCCACAGCCGTGATGGCCGCCACCGCGTTTTCCGCGAGCAACCCATCGGCGTAGTGCATCTCCACCGTGGAGGGATCGTCCGAGCCGTTGGCCACCGAGGAGCCAAAGGCAATGACCTTGCCTGTCCCCCCGGTGACCTCAACCTCGATTTGATGGTTGCGCATCTCGGTGCCAAAGAGGTCCCCCACGTTGACCTGTCTTTGCTCCCGAGGACCCAAATCCCAGCTCTGCGGCGAGCCCACCACCGCTCCGGTTTCATCCAAAAGCCGCAAGGTGACGGTGCAGGCGTTGCCTGTGGTTTCCACCACACCCACGTTGAACCGGAAATCCGAGACGTTTTTGTCCGAGGAGGTTTGCCTCACCCCCACGATGCGGGTTTTTTCTCCAGCCCCAATGGCAAAAGACGCGGGAATCCCCGCAAAGAACTGCCCCTTGGAGTCGCGAATGCCCTCGCCGCTCGCTTGGGCGTAAATCCGGGAAGACACCAGCACCTTTTCGCTGGCAACGATGCGCAAGGCGCCAAAAACCGCCTCCCCAAACATGAACTGCACCGCGTTGTCGTAGCGCTTCACATCCCCCGGAGGGATGGTGTCGGTGAAGGACGAAGGGGAAGGGTTGGCCTGGCGTTTGAGCAGGTAAACCGTGATGTTGGCCGGCGAGGTGTTGGGGTTGTAGACCCACACGGTGGTGTACCAGGGAGAAAGCCCCACCGCCGAACCCACCGACGGCAGGTAAACATCCGTGCCGGCAAAGCCGGCAAACGATGGTTGGGCCAAAACTGCCGCAACCACCAACACTAACAGAAACGTTTTGCCGCGAAACATGTTCTCCTCCTTTGGGGACAGCTCGTCTTCGCTGTCGGTTGTTTCGAGGTGGCCCAAACCCCTCGCCGGCATCGCGTGCAGCCGTCCCTCATGTTCGAAGCCAATTTAGGTTGAGTCGCAGGAGCATGTATAGTATCCTTTTAGGGTAGGTTTTGTATGTATCTCGCGTTGCGCACCGCTAAGTTGAACGAGCTGGAGCAGCTATTTCCCCTCATCCGCGACAGCTCTGTTTACAGCCCCGAAGAGCGAACAAAGCTTTTGGAGCTTTGGGCCTCGGTGCTCCGGGGTGGAAGCGGCGAATCCGCGGTGGTGGAGGACCACAACCGCCCGGCCCACCAACGGGTGGTGGGGTTTGGCTTGAGCGTGTTTGTGGCGGATTGGTTTTCTGATCAGGCAGCAAGCATGGCGCCGTACATTGGCCAGCGGCTCCTGGAGCTCTACTGCGACAACCGCTCCCCCATTCTCACCAGGAAACAGGTGGCCCAAGCCAACGTGCGCGAGGGGTTGAACGTGTTGTCACTTCACGTGGGCTGGCCCGAAGAACGCCTTACGCCGCTGGAGATCAAACATGTGCGGCATTTTTTGTCTGACGCCTTTGTAGTGTTGCACCGGGGGTACAAGCTACGCTTGCTCCTCCATGAGTTTTATGGCAAGGAAGAGCTTTCAATGCTATTTGCCATGGGTGGTGTGCTCTGGTCCGATTACTCTTGGTTTTTCCAGGCTCACCCGGATCTGACACCCCCGGAGGAACGCTGGCCTTACTTGGGAGGAGTAAGGCGAGAAGAGGCGTTGCAGCAAGAAGCCACCGTTTCTTTTGCGGTGTTTTCCTCCCCCCCACCACGGTACTCGTTTACCCCCCGCGAGCAGGAGGTGCTCCGCATTGCTCTCCTGGGCAGCACCGATGAAGCCATTGCCCAGGCCCTTGGGCTTTCGCTGGTGACGGTCAAAAAGCTCTGGAAGTCCATTTACGAGCGGGTCGCCGCTAAGAACCCGGCGGCGCTGCCATTCCCCTGGCCGGAAGTCTCCAATGGTGCGCGCCGGCAAAAGGAAAAGCGCCGATTTCTTCTCGACCATATTCGCAGTCACCCCGAGGAAATACGCCCAAGACCCACGAGAAAACACCGCCCGCAGGCCTCCGATGGCGGCTAAAACACCTTTGGAAGCGGAAAGTCCCACCTTACCTGGGTCCAAAAGGTGAGCGCGAGAAGGGCAAAGGACCATGCGCGCCCGGCGGGCATGACCCACACCCCTCAAAAAAAAAACCGGCCCCCGGAGGGGCCGGTGGGGTGTGGGGGTGCCAACCCCCTTAGGGACGCGCCGGTACCTGGTTTGGGGCTTGTTTCTGAGCTGCCAGCTGCTCGTAGCGCTCACGGAGGCTCTTCATCCTTTCGTAATGCAGCTCTTTTTCCTCCGGCTGACCCCATTCTTTGGGATGCAGGTAGGTGCCCTGCTCCTGCGGTGATTTTTCCTGCTCCACGGGGATGCGATGGGCTTCAGCCCACGGATCCTTGCGAATTCCGGTAACTTGCCAGGAGACCTCGACATTTGGCATGTTCGTGCGAATCACGAAGCGGTTGTTCCTAATCTTCTCTTCCACAATGGCTTGGGCAAAGCGGCCAATCACAGTCAGTTGGTAGCGGAAGTCCTTGTTCAAAGCCTCAAACCACTCGGGAAGCTCAATGATAGCTCGACCTTCTTCATCGGTGACCACCACGCCGTCGTAAACGTTTTTCATCTCCGGAGACTCTACGAAGAAGTGGTTTAGGTACTTATTCTCGGGGTCCAGAGGGTGATCAATTTTGAAGCCACCGCCCCCTTTCTCCAGAAAACCTGAGACGTAAACCTTTCCGGCGAAGTAGCCGGCGTAGCCGGCGGTGCTTGCCCCGTAGATGCCCATCCCGTTGACAGAGTTATTCACTCCGGAAACACCAGCCAAGCTGGCACTGGCGACCCAACCGCTAACGCCATCCTTGCCACCAATAAAGCCCTGAGCCCCTGTGCCGCTGTTTTGACCGTAAACCCCGTAGCCGTCGGAGTTGGCACTCACGCCTCTAACGCCTGCCATGTTACTCATGAGCGAAACCCCCCGAACCCCGTCGTTGCCCTGACTGTCGCCAAAGACGCCAACGGCCGAACTCCCTTGGCCGTGGACACCAGCCCCACTGCTCGCCATAGCGTAGCCCCAGACGCCGGTGCTATCGGCGGTGCCGTAGACCCCGACGCCTGTGGCACTGTTGCTTACGCCGGCAACCCCCAGTTCGCCGAGTCCCCTGACGCCGATGCCGCGGTCAGCCTGGCCCAAGACCCCGATTCCCGAGGAGCCAAAGCTGCGGCCGAGAACTCCGATGGTGTCGGTGCCGCCGGTGTGGGACGCTTCGCCGTAAACAGCTACGTAGCCTGAAGAGGTAGCCATCGTATATCCGGCCACACCGGTTCCGAAGGCACTTTCGCCGCGAAGGGCCGTACCACTACCCGTGTTGCTGATTACGAAGGAAAGCGCGTCTCCGTTAGAGCCATTGTACGGCAAGGTCAGCCCCCCTTGCAGGTCGCTGCCCCAGGTCAGCGCGCCCCCGGAGAGCTTGAGGACCTGCCCATCGCTGCCGCCAGACGCTGAAAGCTTGGCAGCGGTTACCGCACCGTTGGCCAAATCGGAGGTTCCTACGCTGCCATCGGCAATTTTGGATGAATCCACGCTGCCGTCGGCCAGCATGGCGTTGGTAATGCCGCCGGTGGCCACGGAAAGCGTCACATCGCCGCTGGTGCCGCCTCCGGAGAGCCCCGCTCCCGCGTTCACCGCCGTGATGTCACCACCGCCTCCGCCAGGGGTTGCCGAAATCGTGAGCGTTTGGCCGCTGGGCGTAATGCTCACGTTGGAGCCCGCCATTAGGTTGACGTTGCCAGTCAGGCCGTTAAGCGATTTCACCGCTGCGGAATCCTGCAGCATGGAAGCCGTAATCCCGTTGGTCGCCACACCCACCGTATCCGCATCCACGGTGATCCCTGGGCCTGCACCCACGTTCAGCGTGACGTTGCCGGAGGTGCCACCCCCGGTGAGCCCCTGGCCCGCCGTCACACCGGTGATGGTGCCGCTGCCACCACCGGAGTTTTCGGCAAGCAAGCTGTCGGCAAAGTGCATCTCCACCGTGGAAGGATCATCCGAGCCGTTGGCAATGGAAGACCCGAAGGCAATCACCTTGCCTGTGCCCCCCGTGACCTCAATTTCCACCTGATGGTTGGGCATGGAGGTCCCAAACAAACTCCACACGTTGTCCTGCTTTTGCTCCCGGGGACCCAAGCTCCAGGTACGAGGAGAGCCCACTGTAGCCCCCGTCTCATCCAGAAGCCGCAAGGTCACGGTGCAGCTATTCCCAGTGGTTTCCACCACACCCACGTTGAAACGGAAGTCCGAAGCGCTGCGATCCGAGGAGGTTTGCCTGACCCCCACAATGCGGGTTTTTTCTCCTGCCCCAATGGCAAAGGACGCGGGAATGCCCCCAAAGTACTGCCCCTTGGAGTCGCGAATGCCTTCTCCAGCAGCTTGTGCGTAAATGCGGGACGATACCAAAACCTTTTGGTTGGAAACGATCCGCAGGGCTCCAAAGGTGGATTCATTAAACATGAACTTGACCGCATCGTCGTAGCGCTTGACATCACCGGGTGGGATGGTGTCCGTGTAGGAGCTGGGCGAAGGGTTGGGCTGGCGTTTGAGAAAGTAGAAGGTGACGGTGGCTGGTGAACTATTGGGGTTGTAGACCCAGACTGTGGTGTACCAGGGAGCCACCCCCACCGCCGAACCTACCGACGGCAGGTAAATGTCCGTGCCGGCAAAGCCGGCCAAAAGCGGCTGGGCCAGCACGAGCACAGCCATCGCTGTTAGGAGATACGTCTTGCCGCGAAACATTGTGTCCTCCTTTCTCCTCCTTCCGGGACGGCTTTCTTCCGTCGGTCGGTCTTTTCCGGGGTGTCCCCCCCGGGCATCGCGGGAGGCCGTCCCGGCTGTTTGGGTGAAATTTAGGTTGAGTCCCTGGAACTTGTGAATTATACTTTTGGTATAGGTTTGTGTGTAGCTGACCGTGCGAGCTGCAGTCCCGAGGGCCGGCCCTTTCATGTCATTCCGAAAGCCGAAGGCCTCTCTGTCATTCCGAGGGCCGAAGGCCCGAGGAATCTCGCTCTTCCGAACGTGGTGGCGCTCCCGGGCGCCGGCATCCGAGATTCCTCGCTGCGCTCGGAATGACAAGCTAGTGGCCTCGCCGGGAAGCCAAGATTCCTCGCTGCGCTCGGAATGACATGAGGGGTTTGTCATCCCGGGGCCGAACTGTTCTTGTCATTCCGAGGGCCGAAGGCCCGAGGAATCTGCTTTCGGACACCTCATTTATGTAACGAACCCGCGCAGGAGCGCAGGTTCCACATTTGCAGTGTGGATCCCGCATTGTGCTTTATGGGACGCACGGCTTTCTGATGTGGGGCCGCCGCTCCTGCGGCGGCTAAGAAGGGAATTAACCCGCGACGGAGCGCGGGTCCCACATCTTGTTACGTGGGGCCGGCGCTCCCGCGCCGGCTATCGTCGCTTTCTGCACTACCCGCGCGGAGCGCGGGTCCCACGTGTTCCTGTGCGACCTGGAACGGAGCGCGGGGACACGTTTTTTTGCAGGCCGAGAGCAGGGATGGCCGCCGATGGCCAAGGGGGTCCGCGCCTAACCGTGAGTTTCCTGGCTATCCCGGGAGGGACCGTAAATTTCCGGAAGCTTCAAACCCGCTTGCCGCATGAGCACGGTCATGGCACCCCGGTGGTGGGTTTGATGGAAGAGCAGCGCCCACACGGTTTGCGCCTTGCTCCAGCGGTAGCCGTAAATGTCGTGGACCTCGCCTAAGCTTTGATCGGTCCAGGAATGGGCCATGGCGGTGAGCGCCCCTTGGCTCACCTGACGGTAAGCTTCCAGCAGCTCATGGGCCGAAGCCGGTGGTGGCGCCTCTGGCGCCGGGCCGGGCACGTGCAAGCCCAAATAGCCCAGCATTTCGGGGATGGAGGTGACCAGGTGCCAGGCCATTTCCCCGAGAGTGCGGTCCCTTTCTGTGACCCTTTGGGCCAAGGACGCATCGGTGAGATGCGAAAAGAGCCGCTCCGTAATCCTCGCTTCCATTTTGAAGTAGCCCAATAGCTCTGTGAGATTTTTGTTCATTTAACGCCTCCTCTTGCCGTTTTTACGCCCGGGTTGAAACCCCCATTTCCCTGAGCATAGCCAAAAAAGCTTCGTCGTCCTCCGGAGTGACAAACACCCTTTTCTTGCCTTCCAGCAAGATGCCACGGGTGCAGTCGGAAGCGTACACCCAAATTGGCCTCTTTTGATACCAAAACAGCCCCACGTAATAGCCGGGAAAACCGCTGCCTACGAGGCGCGCCAAACCGCGGGGCTCCACCACCTGGGCGGTGGCCCCCTGGAGGTCGAAGCGTTTGATGAGGGCAAAGGTGCGAACCAACAAAAAACCGGGCTCGAAGGCGTAGGCAAGCCTCGCTGGTCCCTTGTGGACTAGCGCCAGGACCCATACGGCAATGGCTATGGGTAACAGCAACATTAGCACCACCACGTCCCAAGCTATGCCCCGTTTAGCCTGGGGATTGACCCGCAGGGCAAAGCTCGCCTGTTGCCGGTGGGAAACGGCGGCCAGGAAAGCTTCGGGGTCCTGGGGTGCCAGCAGCACCCGGACACCGGAAGAAAAAGCGAGCAAAACCACGTCCTCGCCACAATCGGTTACCTGCCAAACCTTGCCTAGCTCAGGGTAGGTAAACCAACCTGCGCAGTAACCAGCGGACTGCTTCCCGGAAAGCCTTGTTCCCCCGGAAACGCGAACCACTTTGCTTTCCTGCAAGCCTTTTAGGGGGAAACTCGTGGTGTCTCCCCAAAGTCCCTCCTTGGTGTGCACCACAAGCCAGTTTGGGCTGACGGTAAAACTGGCCTCATGGTGAGGCCACACCAAGACGGCCACAAAGAAGTTTCCGGCAAGGGTCAAAGCCAACAGCGCCAGCATTATCCAGATAACGGTTTTGTCCTCAGCTTTCCTGGGGGGGATCCATGCGGTTGTCACGAAATTCATGGCGGTATTTTAGCCACTTGTACTGCCCTTACACCTGTTCCAACCCTAGCTACCTCCCCGGGCACCAGCATGTTTGTGGGCCCGTCCCGCCTGCTGCCCGGGCAGGGCACGAGGGGTTTGGCAAAAAAAGAAGCCGCCGAGAAGCCTCGGCGGCTTTGGAATTGAATGTGTCACGAACTTACAACGTCCAGCGCAGAGCCACCTGCACCGCGTTGAGCTTGCCGGAAAGATCCGCAAGGTACGGGGTCACGTCGTTGAAGTCCACGTAGGAGTACGAGAGCAGGCCTTCCAGCCCCTGGGAGATCCGGGTGAGCGCGGTGAAGTTCACATCCCACCGCTTGGAATCCAGGTTGGAGTAGGTGTGGGCTTCGGTGAGGTCGTAGTTGGAATCAATCAAGCGGGCCAGGACCTCTTCCGGCACGGAAAAGACGATCTGATCCATGCTCTCGCTGCCGCGGGTGTAGGCCACTTGCGCCGAAAGCGAAAGCTTGCTCCAGGGTTTCCATTCACCACCGGCAATGAAGGAACGGTACTCAGAGGTGGAACGCACCGAATCGCTGGCGGAGCCAAACTGGCCCCGTGTCACGCCGGCCGCTCAACCATCCATAAGCGGGATGCACACGAACGTTTCGGTTTCCCTCCTCCCGTAGGTGGCACCCAGGTACCCCTGGAGTCGTTCCGCCGGAGCCAAAGAAAGGGTGGCGGTGACGCCTTGCACGTTCTTGGACCAGTTGGTGAGATCCAGGTCGTTGTTTTCCCCGTCCCACCACTGGTAGCTCAAGTTGGCCTGCATCCCGGGGGCGAACTGATAGGCTCCGGATACCTTGGCTTCCCAAAAGCGGGAAGGCGAGGAAGTGAGATCGGCAACGCGCGCATCGTGAATCTGGTAGTACTGCACCGAGCCCGGCACCAACGGGGAGGGTACCGAGTTGGGCTGCAGTGGATCGGGATTGCAGGCGGCGTTGAGGGCCATAAACGGATGGGAAATGTCCGCAAACGTAAGCCCCGCCCGGAGTTGCAGGCCCCTTGCCGGGCGGCTAGCGAACAGCAGCTTGAAGGTGTTTTCCAGGGTTGTGGTTTCCCCAGGGGCTACCTGGTAGTTGGCCCGATCAATTTGGCGGGCCTGATACTGACCGGTGAGGGTGGTGAGCTTGCCCAGCTTGTACGAAAGCTTGAAGGTTCCCTCCACCACATCCCGGTCCAGCGCCGAAAGCCGCAGGTAATCGGGATCAAAGCCGTAGCGCTGGCGGTAGGTTTTGCCGGCGTAAGGTCCTGCCACCGCGGCCGGTTCTGGAGAATCGTAAAAGTACGGGGTGGAATCAATGCTGTAGGAACGGATGAACGCAGAGAGCCTGGCTTTGTCTGACAGCTTGCGGGCCAGGGCAAGGGAAATACCGTCGTAGTCCACCTCGTTGCCGGTATGGGTATTGGAAAGCTCGGAAGACGTAGCGGAAAGCGCCAGGCTGAATCCAAAGACGTTGGCGTTGTTAATGGCCAGACGGTAGGTGTCCTTCTCCTGGCTTGGATACCACCCGTAGGGCAGGGGTCCCGAGCGCTCGTCAAATACCACCCGATCGTCGAACAGGGGGGTCCGCAGGGCGGGATGCTGGGCCCGCTCGAAAGTTCTGGTAGGGGCACCTTCCCGCTCCCGGGCGTCGCGGCTGGAGACCGTGGCTTTAACGTGCCAGCCCCCAAAGGTAGCCTGGGCGGAAATGCCTGCGTCCTTGGTGTGCAAATCCAGGCTGCGGGTGACGCTTACCACGTGGCAGGAGTAGCAGTGAGAGGTGGAAAGCGCTTGCACGTGGCCCTGGCGCCATTGCTCGCGGTAATCGGTGCTGATGGTCAGCCAAGGGGCCTGCGGTAACTGGATGTCCGTGTGGTTGGCCAGCTCATCGTAGCGGATGCCGTACCGCGCGGCAGGATCCATGTCGGTGGCATAAACGATCTTCACATCGGCAATGGCCCCCGCCAAGTTGGCAAGGGAGTCGTGCACCAGGCGATGGGGGAGCTTGGAAAACGTGGTGTGCGACCGCACCATCCGCCCCAGCTCAAAGGTCAGGTCGTGCTTTTGCTGGTCAGAGGAAAGCGCCAGGCTTTCCAAGCCCAGGTAAAACCCGTCGGCTTTGTACTGCAGCGAAACCGCCGCGTCCGGGCCGGACTGAGTGGTGCTGTACTCCGCCGCCCGGGCGGGGTTGTCCTTTTCGCTGGTCCCGTGGCCTCCCAACTGCACCGTGCCGGTGACTTGCGCCAGGAGGCTTGCGGGGTACCAGGCCAAAAGCAGAGCAAAAAGCGAGTATCGAGCTTTCATGGCTGCCTCCTTATCGCGTCAGCGACCGACCACGGCTGGAAATCCCCTGGGAGGGGAGGTCGGAACCGTGAATTTGTGTGTGGCACTGGGTGCACTTGGTGGCGAAGGAACGCTGATAGCCGTGGGCACCCAGCACGTTGGGGTACTGGCGACCACCAACCGTAAACACCGGCGCCTCGGGCCGCGCTTCCAGCCCAGCATGGAAGTGGAACTCGTGGCACTGCAAGCACAGGAACGGTTCGTTGGCTTGCAAGAGGTTGTCGGCTACGGCACCGTGCGGTTGATGGCAGGTCATGCAGTCCTCTTCCACCGGTTCGTGTTGGAAAATGAAGGGGCCTTCCTTCTCGCTGTGACAGCTCACGCACAAATCATTGGTGCGCCCTTCCACCGCCAAGGCTCCCGGCTGGGCCGAGTGCACGTTGTGACAGGAAGCGCAGGTCATGCCGCCTTCCCGCACCGGATGGTGCGAGGGCGCTACGAACTGAGCTTGCACATCCGCATGGCAGTTGCCGCACGTGCTGTTGGCGCTCTTCCTGGTGTGGATGGTGTGGCAAGAACTGCACGCCACTTCACCGCCGTGCGCGCTGGCCACAAAGGCCGCCTTATCGCTGCGGCCGTGGCAGCTCAAGCACGCTTGGGTGTCGGCCTGAACGTTTTTGCCAAAGCCGCGAATATCGGCGGGGTCACCGCTTTGAGCGTGAGCGGAAACATCCCCGTGGCAACTGGCGCAACCCGTCACACCGCCCGGTGTCTCAAACGAAGCGATGCGGCTGTGGGTGTTGAGCGCAAACCCGTCCACCGCGGCTTCGTGGCAGCGTGCGCACGTGGCGTCCGTATTCGATGGCGCCGCAAAAGCGACGCCGGCTGTGAGCAAAACGATTGCCAATCCGAGAGGCACATGCCTCATGGTGATCCTCCTTTCTTTTCAAGCGTGGGAAGGGAACTCAGGTCGAGCGGAAGGTGGACCTCGGTGCTGACAGGCATGGCGGGCCTGGCACGAGCCTTTTCTGCCGCGCTTTTTGGTTTCCCGCCCGGGGAAACCGTTTGGCACTCACCGCCAGCCCCAGTACCTCATCGATACTTATAGTCGGCATTCATCACGATTTTGTCAAGTCATGGAATTAATAGCGATCAATGACTAAACAGTGATGAAACTCGCCGCGAGCACGACAACCATCACGCCGTTTTTTGGCGCCCCTGAAATTTGCCCCGAGCTTATACCTTCCGGTACGTCGTGCGCCGCCACAGGGAGAGGATGGCAGTTGTGGTGGGATTGACCTGCTGTTGGCTTTGAAACCGCAGTTTCTCACCGATGCACGTTTTCAGCGGCGGGGTATTTTCGTGACAACGGGGCCACTTGCTCACCGGCAAGGAATGTCAAAGAGACGCCATGTTAGTCTCGGTGCCCGGGGCCTCCCTCATAAGGCCTTCCTTGCCCCGCGGAGGTCAAGCAGCGGTTTCATAAAGCGCGTGTCCTGGTGGGCGATTTCCTCCGTGGGTGGGGGTTAGGCAGGGCGGTTGAATGGAAGCGCCATGGTGTGGGATGCAGCGCGGGGTAAGGGTGTCGGTTGCGGCCGAGCTGGGCGGGAGGGGACGGACGAGGGCAAGGGCCTTGACAGGGTTGCGGGTGGCGGGGTACAGTCGTGACGTGATGAACGCGATGGGTTACCGCACCTACGGCCATTGGTACTGGTTCCACACGCCAGAGCGGCGTTAGGGCGGAAAACCCCGCTCGCGCCGCGTGGCCGAGCGGGGACCTTGGGAAGGACACAACAACCTCCCCGCCGGCAGCGGCGGGGAGGTTAGTTTTATGGAGATCGTTGCACCGTTTGGAAAGCTCGGGCCAGGGGATCCCAAGGAAACCATCTCCCATCCGCCGGCGGGCGCCACGTTGGTGGAGGTGCGCGCCGATCTGCTAGCGCCTTCCTATCCGGTAAGCGAGCTGGTGCGTGCTTCGCGGCTGCCGGTGATCCTGACGCTGCGCTCCAAAGCTGAAGGCGGGCAGGGGCCGGAGGATGCCGCTAGTCGGCAGGCGTTTTACCGCGAAGCGGCAGGCTGGGGTGCGGCTTTTTACGATCTGGAAGCGGAGCGCGATGCGGAGCTTTTGGGGTCGGTCATCCCCAAAGAGAAGGCCATCCTCTCCCAGCACTTCGACCACACGCCGGCCGATCTGGAAGAGCGCACGGCGCGCCTTTTGTCGGTGGGGACGCGGTTCGTGAAGGTGGTGCCCACCGCTCGTTCATGGGCGGATGTGCTGGTGGTGTTGCGCCTGGCCCAGGCGCTTGCCCGGGGGAGCAACGGCCATAAGCGGGGCATCGTTTTTGCGCAAGGGGAAGCGGGGGTTGCCACCCGCCTTTTGACGCCGTTTCTGGCCGCGCCGGTGGCCTACGCCGCGTGGGACGAGGACCAGCGGCTAGCCCCGGGTCAGCTTTCGGTGGAGGAGCTGCAAGCGCTGGTGGGGCACCTGAACGATCGCCCCCGGCGGGTGTACGGGGTGATTGGGTCCGCGGCCCACCGCTCGCTTTCGCCGCGCATGCACGCCGCCGCCTTTCGTGCGCTGGGCTTGCCTTACGCCTTCGTGCCGCTGACGGTGACCGACGAGCGGGAGCTTGCCGCCCTGCTGCAGCCGGCTGGCTCTGGACCGCTGGATGCCGTGGGGCTTGTGGCCGGCGGGTTTGCCGTGACCATGCCCTGGAAGGAAAAAGCGGCGCTTTTGTGCGACGTGCTGGCGCCGCGGGCCAAGCGGGCGGGGGCGGTGAACACGGTGCTGCCGCGCCCGGGCAAGGTGATGGGCGATCTCACCGACGTGGATGGGGTGACCCGCGTGCTTTTGGAGGCGGGGCTTTCGCTTTCGGGCGCACGGGTGGCGGTGCTGGGCAGCGGAGGGGCGGCCCGGGCGGCGCTGGTGGCTTTGCAGCTGGCGGGGAGCTCGCTTTTCCTGGTGGCTCGTAACGCGGCCAAGGCAGCTTCCCTGGCCCGGGAGTTTGGAGCCCAAGTGGTGGAGCCCGAAAGGCTTTCGGAGGTGCAGGCGTTCATCAACGCCACACCGGCCGGGGCCGATGGTGAGAGGGACGAGCTTTTGTCACGCCTGGCGTTGCCTGCAGGGTGCGTGGTGGTGGACATGCCTTACGGGGAAAGCCCGACGTTTTTGCAAAAGCTTTCGCTTGAGCGCGGCTGGGATTACGTTTCGGGGAAGGAAGTGCTGCTCTTTCAAGGAGTTTCGCAGTTCGCGGCGATGAACGGTGTGGCCCCACCGGTGCAGGCGATGGCTTCCGCTTTGGGGCTTGAGGAAGAACAATGATGACGCTCCACGCTTTGCCGGCGGAAGGCGCGCGCCTTTATGAGGCCCAGTACCTGGGGATGCGGTGGCTGGTGGAGCGCGGCTTTCGGCCGGTGCTGCTCCCCCTGGTATACCCGGTTAACGGCGAGGAAGACGGGGGGTTCCGCTTTCTGGACGGCGAGGGCAGGGTCTGGGGGGTGCGGGCCGACTTTACGCCGCTCATTGGCCGCGCGGTGAGCGGGGAGCTGGCTGATGGGCGCACGTTGCGGGTTTGCTACGCCGGCGAGGTGGCGCGGCGGGAAGCGGCGCGGCTGCGGGGGGTGCGGGAGTTCATGCAGTTGGGCTTTGAGTCCTTCAACGTGGAAAACGAAGCAGCCGCCACCGTGGAGCTGCTATTGGGGCTTTTAAAGGAGGTTGGCTTGCCGCTGGGGGGCCTCGCTTTGACGGTGAGCCACACCGGTTTGGGGGAGGAGATCCTGGGTTTACTCACGGAGGAAGCGCCGGATCCGGAGCTTTTGGAGATGCTGGCGGCCAAGGATGCGGACGGCGTAACGTCGCTTTTGGGTTTGCGGGGTGAGGCGGCTTTTTACCTGCGCCAGGCGGTGTTCGATGAGGGCAGCGATTGGGTCCGCTTTTTCGGACAAGAACACGCCTGGCAGCGGCTGCAAGGGGCTGCAGCGCCAGCGCGAGCGCAGGGGGTGGCGGTGCGCTTCGAGCTGGTGCCCCGCTCCTCCGCCCACTACTACCGGGGTGTGGTGTTTTCCCTGTGGGGCTCCAGGGGGAAGGGGCTTTTGGCTTCCGGGGGCGAGTACCGTGCGCAGGGAAAGCTTGGGCTTGTGCCGGCGGTGGGTGCCACGGTGGCGCTGGATCAGGTGCTGGCGGAGGGGGCATGGTGACCCTGGCTCTGCCCAAGGGCAGGCTCTTTGAGCCGGTGACCGCGCTTTTGGAGCAGGGCGGCTTTGCCGTGGCGGCGGCGCTCAGGTCCAACCCCAGGCGGTTGGTGCTGGAGGACGGGGAGCTGCGGGTAGTGGTGGTGAAGGATGCGGACGTGCCCGCCTACGTTTCCCAGGGGGTGGCGGACGGCGGGTTTGTGGGTTTGGACCACATCCTGGAAGCGGGGGCGGATTTGCTGCGCTTGCGGCGTTTTTCCTTTGGGCAGTGCCGGATGTGCTTGCTGGCGCGGGGGGATCGGCCGGTGCCTTCGATGACCAAGCCCTTCCGTTTGGCCACCAAGTACCCCCGCCTGGCGCAAAAGCTCTTGCGGCAACGGGGGTTGTGGGCGGAGGTGGTGCCGCTTGCGGGTTCGGTGGAGCTGGCCGCCACATTGGATTTGGCACCGCTGGTTTTGGACCTGGTGGAAACTGGAACCACGTTGCGGGAAAATGGGCTGATGATCGTGGAAACCTGGCTTTCGGTGGCGCCTTATTTTGTGGCCAACCGGGGCTCATGGGCAACGGGGTTTGAGGCATTGAGAGCGGTTTTGCACCGTTTGGGAGGTGGCCATGAGGAGCTTTCGGATCACTGAGGAAAAAGGCGAGAAGTTCTTGCAGCAGCTGGACGGGCGCATGGCGCGGGTGCTGGATCCGGGGCTGGAGGAAAAGGTCCGCGACATTGTGGCCAGCATTGCCAAGCGCGGGGACAAGGCCCTTTCCGCCTACGTGCGGCGCTTTGACCTCAAGGGCATGTCGGTTTCCCAGCTCAAGCTGGCTCCCGAAGCCCCCAGCGAGGCGGAGGTGGGCGAGGATTTTGCCGAGGCGGTGGAGCTGGCCCTTACCAACCTGCAGGCGTTTCACGAGGGGCAGAAGCTTAAGGGCTACACGCTGGAGCTGCAGGGGGACGAGCTGGCCATTCGCGTGCGGCCGTTGAGCTCGGTGGGGGTATACGTCCCCGGCGGCGGGGCGGTGTACCTGTCGAGCCTTTTGATGGCCGTGGTGCCCGCGCGGCTGGCGGGGGTGGAGCGCATTGCCGTGGCCTGCCCGCCCCGGGCGTACCTCAGCTCACCGCACCTGCGCTACCTGCTCAAGCGCCTGGGGCTCCGGGAGGTGTACCTGATGGGCGGGGCCCATGCGCTGGCGGCTTTAGCCTTGGGGACCGAGTCGGTGACGCCGGTGGACAAGATCGTGGGTCCCGGTGGGCGCTGGGTGACGGCGGCCAAGCGGGCGCTGTACGGCATCGTGGACGTGGACCTCATCGCTGGGCCTTCGGAGGTGGTGGTGGTGGCCGACGGCCACGCCGATCCCGCCATCGTCGCTGCTGACCTCCTGGCCCAGGCCGAACACGACGAGGATGCCCTGGCGGTGGCTGTGACCACTTCGGAAAGCCTGGCGGAAAAGGTCGAAGCCCGCCTGCGCTCGCGTTTGCGCTCCCTGCCCGGCGACTCCCCGGCCCGTACCGCCCTGAAGCGGTGGGGGGCGGTGTTTTTGGCCGAGGACCTGGAGGCCGCCTGTGGGGTGGTGAACCGCATTGCGCCGGAGCACGTGGAGCTTTTGGTGGAAGAACCGCAACGCTGGGTGGAGCGCATCACCGCGGCGGGTGCTGTGTTCCTGGGGGCTTTTTCACCGGTGACCCTGGGCGATTACGTGGTGGGCTCCAACCACATCCTGCCCACGGCCCGGGCGGCGCGCTTTGCTTCGCCCCTGGGGGTTTGGGATTTCGTGCACCGCACCGCGGTGATCCAGGTTGCCCCGCACCGCTACCCCAAGCTGGCCAGGGCGGCGGCCACCCTGGCGGAAGTGGAGGGGCTCCCCCTTCACGCGGAAGCCTTAAGCGCCGGCGAGCGGGGGAGGTTGTGAGCACCGGTTATTCCCGTCCGGCGGTGGCGCCCGCGCCCCTGCGTTTGGACCTCAACGAGGCCCCCTGGGATGCCGACGAGGCCTTTCGCAAGCTGTTCCTTTCCTTTTTGGAGCGGGTAGAGCTGCGGCGCTACCCGCCCATGGATGCCCGGCCGGCCCGGGAGGCCGCCGCGCGGCTTTACGGTTGGCAGGTTGAAGGCACGCTGGTGGGCAACGGCTCCAACGAGGTTTTAGCGGCGGCCCTGGCTACCTTTGCCGCTGGCGGCAAGGTGTTGACCTTGTGGCCCAGCTTTTCCATTTACCCCTGGCTGATCCGCCGCGCCGGCGGTAGCGAGCTGCGGTTGTGGCTGAAGCCGCCGGACTTTGCCGTGGCCGAGGACGAGCTTTTTAGATTGGCCGAAGACGCGGCCCTCCTCCTCCTGTGCTCCCCCAACAACCCCACCGGCGGCGAGCTCTCTCCGGCCCTCTGGCGCAGGCTGTTGAGCCTGGGCAAACCCACAATTTGGGACGGGGCCTACTGGGAGTTTGGAAGCGACGGTGACATGCGTTCGTGGCTTACGGAGTTCCCCAACTTGATGGTGACCCGCACGCTTTCCAAGGTCTGGGGGGTAGCCGGGGTGCGGGCTGGCTGCCTGTGCACATCCCCGGAGCTGGCGAAGAGGGTGGCCAAACGGCTGTTCCCGTTTGCCCCCGGGGTAGCCGTTTGGGCGGCCTTCGAAGCGGCCGCGGCACTGCCGGAGGTGGGGCGGCAGAGGGCGCAAGCGGTGGTGGCCGAAAGGGATCGCCAGCTGGCGGCCTTGGCCTCGCTGCCCAAACTTGAAGCGGTGCCGTCCCGCGGCAACTTTTACCTGCTCCGCTGCCAGGGTTGGGACGGAACGCAGTTGGCCCAGGCGTTGGCCCAGGCAGGTGTTGCTGTGCGGCCGGTGGAGGAGCTTTCGGCTTCCGGGTACGTGCGGGTCACGGTGGGCAACCCCGAGGAGGGGGACACTTTGCTGGCGGTGCTGCAGGAGGTGACCCGTGGACTCTAGAGTGGGGCGGGTGGAGCGGCTCACCGGTGAAACCACCGTGGTGGTGGAGCTGGAGCTGGGTGGTCAGGGTTACGCGGTGACCACCGGCGTGGGTTTTTTTGACCACATGTTGGCAACCCTGGCCCACCACGCGGGGGTGGGCTTGACGGTGCGGGCCGAGGGCGATCTGGTAGTGGACGCCCACCACACCGTGGAGGACGTGGGGCTGGCGGTGGGTCAGGCTCTGGCCGAGGCCCTGGGCGAGCGGCGGGGGATCCAGCGCTTCGGTTTTGCTTACGCGCCCCTGGACGAAGCCCTGGCCCGGGCGGTGGTGGACCTTTCGGGGCGGCCCTACGCCTGGGTGGCTTTCCCCCAGGGGCTGGAGCTGGCGCTGGTGACCAGCACCTTTCCGCTCACGCTGGTGGCGGAGTTTTTCAAGGCGCTGGCCAGCCGTGGGCTTTTGACCCTCCATCTGGACGTGGAGCGGGGGCGCGATCCGCACCACGCGGCGGAAGCGGCGTTTAAGGCCTTTGCCCTGGCCCTGCGGCAAGCGGTGCAGCTGGTTTCGGAAACCGTGCCCTCCACCAAAGGCACCCTGCACCTATGACCGTCACCGTGGTGGACCTTGGGGTGGGCAACCTGCCCAACGTGGTGCGGGCTTTTCGCCGTTTGGGAGCGGATGTGCAGGTGGTTTCCAAAGCCAGGGAGCTAGCCGGAGCCCGCTGCCTGGTGCTGCCCGGCGTGGGGGCAGCGCCTCCGGCGTTGAGCCGGCTCGGGGAAAGCGGGCTTGGGGGAGCCCTCCGGCAGGCGGTGCAAAACGGGGCATGGCTTTTGGGCATTTGCCTGGGGCACCAGCTGTTGTTTGAAGAGCTCACGGAGTTCGGCGTGCATCGCGGCCTGGGGTTTCTCTCCGGGGTGGTTTCGCCTTTGCCCGCGGGGGTACGGGTGCCGCACATGGGTTGGGCGCGGGTGGAGCTCACCCGCCCGGGGTTTCGCTCTCTGGACGGGAAGTGGTTTTACTTCGTGCACTCATTTGCGGCCCAAGCCAGCCCCGAAGATGAGGCGGCGGTGGTGGAGCACGAGGGGTTGCGCCTCTGCGCGGCGGCCCAGCGGGGGCGGGTGGTGGGGGTGCAGTTCCACCCCGAAAAGAGCGGGGAAGCGGGCGCGCGTTTTTTGCGGGAGTTTTTGGAGAGGGCTTCATGAGCGGTGGCTTTCGCGTTTGGGCAGCGGTGGACCTGTTGGGCGGTAAGGCCGTGCGCTTGCGCCAGGGCAGACCCGAAACCGCGTGGGTGGTGAGCGAGGATCCGCTGGCGCTGGCGCAGCGCTGGCAGGAGGGGGGCGTTGCGGGGGTGCACGTGGTGGATTTGGATGCGGCTTTGGGCCTGGGGCACAACCGGCCGGTGGTGGCGGCGCTGTGCCGGGAGCTCTCGGTCCCGGTGCAGGTGGGGGGCGGGGTGCGCTCCGCCGAGGCCTACCGGGAGCTGCGGGCGCTGGGGGCCAGCCGGGTGGTGGTGGGCTCGCTGGCGGTGCGGGAGCCCAAGACCATCAAGCTCCTTGCCGCCGAAGACCCCGAGGGGCTGGTGGTGGCGGCGGACAGCCGCCAGGGCGTAGTGGTCACCGGCGGCTGGGCGGAGGCCAGTTCCTGGTCGCCGGCGGATTTTGCCCAGGAGGTCAGGCGGCTGGGGTGCCGGCACCTTCTGGTAACGGCGGTGGATCTGGATGGCACCGGGGATGGACCGGATTTTCCCTTGCTGCGCAGGGTCTTGCATGCCTTTGGCCCGGGGGTTTTGGCTTCCGGAGGGGTGGGGAGGTTAGAGGAGCTGCGGTTCCTGGCTGCCATGGCTCGGGATGGGCTGGAAGGGGTGGTGGTGGGAACCGCTTTGGCCACCGGGCAGCTGACCTTTGCCGACATCGCCCAGGTGCAGGGGGCTTGAGGTGGGAGCCTTCCGCATCGTTCCGTGCTTGGATGTGGACCGCGGCCGGGTGGTGAAGGGCGTGCGCTTTCAGGACCTGCGCACCATGGGGGATCCTGTGGCGTTGGCCCAGCGCTACCGCGACGAAGGCGCCGACGAGCTGGTTTTTCTCGATATTTCCGCCACCGTGGAGGGAAGGGAAACCTTGCGTTGGGTGGTGGGGCAGGTGGCGGAGGTGCTGGACATCCCGTTTTGCGTGGGGGGCGGGGTGCGAACGGTGGAGGATGCACGGAAGCTGCTGGCTGCCGGCGCCGATAAGGTGGCGGTGAACTCGGCGGCGGTGGCCAACCCCGAGCTGCTTTCACAGCTGGCGGCGCTTTTGGGCCGTCAAAGCGTGGTGCTGGCGGTGGACGCCCGCCGGGCCCCCTGGGGCTTCGAAGTGGTCACCCACAGCGGCACGGTGCCCACCGGTCGCGATGTGGTTTCCTGGGTGCAGGAAGGGGTAGCGCGGGGGGCCGGCGAGCTTTTGCTCACCTCCATAGACCGCGACGGCACCGGCCAGGGCTTCGATGTGGAGCTGCTGGCGGCGGTGCGGGAGGCGGTGAGTGTGCCCATCGTGGCCTCCGGCGGTGGCACTCTTCCGGAGCACTTTGTGGCCGCTTTTCAAGCGGGCGCCGATGCCGGCCTGGCGGCCAGCATCTTTCATCAGCAGCACATGACGGTGGCTGACCTCAAGCGGAGGTTGGCAGCAGCGGGGGTCCCGGTCCGTTGGGAGGAAGCGTGGGGGTAGAGGAGAGCTTGCGGTACGACCCGCGGGGCCTGGTTCCCGCGGTGGTGCAGCACGCCCTAACCGGGGAGGTGCTGATGCTGGGCTTTATGAACGCCGAAGCCGTGGCAAAAACGCGAGAAACCGGGCTCGTGCACTTTTTTTCCCGGTCCCGCAATGAGCTTTGGAAAAAGGGGGAAACCTCCGGGAACCGGCTGGCGCTGCGGGGGATGGTGGCCGACTGTGATGGCGACGCGCTGTTGGTTCTGGCGGTGCCGCAGGGCCCTACCTGCCACACCGGAGAAGCCAGCTGTTTCCACCGGCCCATGTACGGCCAGGGGTGGGTGCCGGTTCCAGCTTTTTTGGGCTTGCTGCGCATGATCCGGGCCCGGCAGGAGCAGGCCCCGGAAGGCTCCTACACGGCGCGGCTTTTGGCCTCCCCGGATGAGGCTTTGAAAAAGCTGGTGGAGGAAGCCGGAGAGGTGGTGCTGGCTGCCCGCGGCCAGGGGCCTGAGAGGCTGGTGCAGGAGCTGGCGGACCTTCTGTACCACCTGGCGGTGGTGCTGGTGGCGGAAGGCGTTCCGGTGGAGGCGGTCAACCGGGAACTGGAAGCCCGGGGGCTGGGAGGGCGCCCATGAACGTCCCCGATTTGCCCACCTACCGCCGCTTGGCCGCGGAGTTTCCGGTGGTGCCCATCGTGCGGGAGCTCACCGCCGATACGGTCACCCCTTACGGCATGCTGCTGCGCCTGGCCCGCTGGGGGCGTCACCCGTTTCTCCTGGAATCGGTGGAAGGGGGGGAGCGGGTAGCGCGCTGGTCCTTTGCTGGAGCCAACCCCCGCCGGGTCATTACGCTGCACGCCGGCCAGGTGGCGGTGGACGGCAAGCCCGTGCCGGGCGAGCCGGTTGCCAGCTTGCACCGCTTGCTGGTGGGCCCCGGGCGCCCGCAGCTGGAGGCTTTCCCTCCCTTTGTGGGTGGGGCGGTGGGCTACCTGGCTTACGACACCGTGCGCTACCTGGAGCGCCTGCCCGATCGGCTCCCCGATCCCCTGGCGCTGCCCGAGGCCTGGTTTGGCGACTACCGTGTGGTGGCTGCCCTGGATCGGGTCCGGCAGCGCTTGCTTTTGGTGGCCACCCCGGATCCCCGGGAGCTGGGGGTGGAGCAAGCCTACGCCAGGGGTTTAGCCGAGCTCGACGAGCTGGCTGCAGTGCTGGCCAGGCCGTTGGAAGCCGCCGCCCCCGCTCCCATTCCCGAGGTGGCGGATGCGGTTCCCGCTTCGGCTACCGTGGTGCCTGAGGATGAGGCGTTCCTGCGGGCGGTGGAAAAGGCGAAAGAAGCGATCCGCGCGGGAGAGATCTTTCAAATCGTGCTTTCCCGCCGCTGGTCTTTGCCGCTGGAAGCATCGGCCTACACGCTTTACCGCGCGCTGCGCTTAACCAACCCTTCCCCCTACATGTTCTTCCTGGACACCGGCCAGGCCCAGGTGCTGGGTTCGTCCCCGGAGACCCTGGCCCGCCTGCGCGGAGCGGTGGCCACCACCTGCCCCATTGCCGGAACCCGTCCCCGGGGGCGCACGGCCGAGGAGGACGCTGCCCTGGAGCGGGAGCTCTGCAACGACGAAAAGGAGCGGGCCGAGCACCTCATGCTGGTGGATCTGGGGCGCAACGATTTGGGGCGGGTGTGCCGGCCGGGAAGCGTAAACGTGGTGCGCTTCATGGCAGTGGAGCGCTACTCCCACGTCATGCACTTGGTAAGCGAGGTAAACGGCCGCTTGCAGGCCGGAAAAGACGCTTTGGACGTGCTTTTTTCCTGCTTTCCCGCCGGCACCCTCACCGGTGCCCCCAAGGTGCGGGCCATGGAGCTCATTGAGGAGCTGGAGCCGGTGCGGCGGGGGATTTACGGCGGCGCCGTGGGCTACTTTGACGTGGGGGGTGATATGGACGCCTGCATTGCCATCCGCACCGCGGTGGCCACCGGCGGCCAGGTTCACCTGCAGGCTGGCGCCGGCGTGGTGTTTGATTCACTGCCCGAGCGGGAGCTCTCCGAATGCGGGCACAAGGTGCAGGCGCTGCTTTCGGCCTGCCTGTTGGCCGGAGGGATGGAACCATGATCCTCATGGTGGACAACTACGACTCCTTCACCTTCAACCTGGTGCAGTACCTGTGGGAGCTGGCCGCCGGGGAAGAGGTGCAGGTAGTGCGCAACGACCAGGCCACGGTCCCAGAACTTTTGGCCAAAAAACCACGGGTCATCGTGATTTCCCCAGGTCCCGGGCGGCCGGAAAACGCCGGGGTTTGCGTGGAGCTCTTCCGAAAGGCCCCCCACGTGCCGATTTTGGGGGTGTGCCTGGGGCATCAGGCGCTAGGGGTGGCCTACGGCGGGGAGGTGGTGCGGGCTCCCGAGCCGCGCCACGGCAAGACCTCGGAAATCCGCCACGCCGGCGTTGGCATCTTCCAGAAGCTGCCGGACCCTTTTTTGGCCACGCGCTACCACTCGCTGGTGGTGCGCCGGGAAAGCTTGCCTGCTGAGCTTTTGGTGACCGCCTGGACCGAGGACGGGCTCATCATGGGCCTCCAGCACAAAAGCCGTCCGCACTTTGGCGTGCAGTTCCACCCGGAGTCCTACCTCACCAACCGCGGCAAGGATCTGCTGGCTAACTTCCTGGAGCTGGCGAGCTAAAGGGGGGAAGCGATGTTTAAGGTTGCCATGGAAACGCTGCTTTCTGGCCAAGAGCTTGCCCCGGAGCTCATGCGCCAGGCCTTTTCCGCCCTCATGGGGGGCGAGCTCACCCCCGCCCAGCAGGCGGCTTTCCTGGTGGCGCTGCGGGCCAAGGGGGAAACGGCTTCCGAGGTGGCGGAGGCGGCGCGGGTCATGCGGGAGTTTGCGGTGCGCCTTTCCGCCCCACCCGGGGCGGTGGATACCTGCGGTACCGGCGGGGACGGAGCGGGCACCCTCAACATCTCCACTGCTGCCGCTATCCTCACCGCAAGCCTGGGGGTTCCGGTGGCCAAGCACGGCAACCGCTCGGTGTCTTCCCGCTGCGGTTCCGCCGATGTGCTGGAGGCCATGGGCTGGCCTTTGACCCTGGCGCCGGAAGCTTTGGAGCGGTTGTTGCGGGAGGAGGGGTTTGCCTTCCTCTTTGCGCCCGCGTTCCACCCGGCCATGAAGGTGGTGGCGCCGGTGCGGCGGGAGCTGGGTTTGCGCACGGTGTTTAACCTCTTGGGGCCTTTGGCCAACCCCGCGGGGGTGCAACGGCAGGTGGTGGGGGTATTTTCCTTGCCGGCCCAGGACCTGGTGGCGGAGGCGTTGGCCCGTTTGGGGGCCGAGCACGTGTGGGTGGTGCACAGCGAGGACGGCATGGACGAGCTTTCCCCCAGCGTTCCCACCCGCGTAGTGGAGGTGCGGGACGGGGCGGTGGTGAGGGAGTTTCTCTTGGACCCCCAAAGCTTGGGGGTTCCCCGGGTGGGGCGGGAGGATCTGCTCGGGGGGGAGGCCGTCCAGAACGCCCAGAGGCTTTTGGCCATGCTGGGCGGGGAGGCGGACCCCGCAGCGCCGGCGGTGGCTCTGGCTTCGGCGGCAGCGCTAGTGGTGGCCGGGCGAGCCGCTACGGTAGCTGAGGGCTACGAGCTGGCCAGCTCGGCGCTAAAGCAAGGCGCCGCTTTGGGCTTTTGGGAAAAGCTTTTGAGCAAGGCGCGGGAGCTTTCCCATGGGTAAAAACTGGCTGGAGCTTTTGGTGGCATCCGGCACGGCGCGCTTTGCGGAACCGCCGAAAGCATCGAGCCCCGAGCTTCCCCGCCGCAGCTTGCGGCAAGCCCTCAGCGAGGAGGGGGTGAGGATCATTGCCGAGGTGAAGAAACAGTCCCCCTCCGCCGGCGTGCTGCGGGAGCCCATGGATCCCGCGGGGCTGGCCCGGGCGTACCAGCGGGGGGGTGCGGCCGCCATCTCGGTGGTGACCGAGCCCCGGTACTTTGGCGGGGACAGCCGGTGGGTGGCTGAGGTCAAGCAAGCTACCAGCTTGCCGGTTTTGCAGAAGGACTTCTTTTCCCGACCTGAACACCTGGCCCATGGCCTGGCCAGCGGGGCCGATGCCGTGCTGCTCATTGCCCGGGTGCTTCCCGGCTCGCTGCTTGCGGAAATGGTGGGATGTTGCCGGGAGCTGGGTTTGGAGCCGCTGGTGGAAACCCACGACGAAGAAGATGTGCAGCGGGCGCTGGATGCCGGGGCTACGCTTTTGGGTGTCAACTCGCGGGACCTGGCGACGTTCACGGTCCAGGTGGAAGCGGCAGCAGCTCTGGTGCGAGGTTTGCCTTCTGGGGTGGTGGGGGTGCTGGAGTCGGGGGTTAAAGACCCCGGGCAGTTTTCCCAGCTTGTGGCCCAAGGTGTGCGGCGCTTTTTGATTGGCGAGTACCTCCTGCGGCAGGAAGAGCCGGAACGCGCCCTGAAAGCGCTTTTGGAGGCCCGGTGGTGACGGTGAAGATCTGCGGCCTTACCGATGCCGGCGATGCCATCATGGCCGCAGAGGCCGGCGCCGATTACTTGGGCTTCGTGTTTGCTCCCTCCTCGCCGCGGACGCTTTCGGTGGCTGACTGTTTGTGGATTGAAGCGCTGCCCTTTCCCGCTAAAGTTGGGGTCTTCCGCAATCAACCCCGGCATTTCATTGAAACCGTGCGGGAAAAGGCCGGGCTTGCCTGGGTACAGCTCCACGGGCAGGAACCACCGGAGCTTTGCCAGGCGCTGGGAGGGCCAGAAGCCGTAATCAAAGCCATCACCGTGGAAACCTCCGTGGACTGGGAGCTGGTGAGGGCTTACGCCCCGGTGGCGCGCATCCTCTTCGATGCCGGCGGCGGCTCTGGCCGCACCTTTCCCTGGGAGCTTCTCGCGAGCCCGCCCCTTGTCCTGCGCTTTTGGATTGCCGGGGGGCTTTCCCCGGACAACGTGGCGCAAGCTGTAGCCATTTGCGCCCCGGCGGGGGTGGATGTGTCGTCTGGGGTAGAATCGTCCCCTGGCCGCAAGGACCCGGTGAAGGTTCGGGCCTTTATTCGAGCTGTTCGTGAGGGAGGGGTGCGTGAAGCGGTTACCGGATGAACGCGGTTACTTTGGGCCTTACGGGGGTCGGTTTGTGCCCGAAACCCTCATGGCCCCCCTGCAGGAGCTGGAGCAGGCCTTTCGCGAGGCCACCCGGGACAAGGGCTTCCGTCGGGAGCTGGAGGCCTTGCTCCGGGACTACTGCGGCCGCCCCACCCCGCTCACCTTTGCCGCACGCCTTTCCGCCCATCTGGGCGGTGCCCGCATTTACCTCAAGCGCGAGGACCTCTGCCACACCGGCGCGCACAAGATCAACAACGCCCTGGCCCAGTGCCTCTTGGCCCGGCGCATGGGCAAGGTGCGGGTGGTGGCGGAAACCGGCGCCGGACAGCACGGCGTGGCGGTAGCCACGGCGGCTGCGCTTTTGGGGCTTTCCTGCCGGATTTACATGGGTACCGAAGACGAGCGCCGGCAGTCGCTGAACGTGTACCGCATGAAGCTCCTGGGTGCGGAGGTGGTTGGGGTGGACGCCGGCTCCAAGACCCTCAAAGACGCCATTAACGAAGCGCTTCGGGATTGGGTCACCAACGTGGCCACCACCCACTACGTCATGGGCTCGGTCCTGGGTCCCCACCCTTACCCCATGATGGTGCGGGAGTTCCAATCGGTCATTGGCGCTGAGGCCTGGCTGCAAATCCGCAAAGCCCACGGCGCGCTGCCCAGCCTGGTGGTGGCGTGCGTGGGCGGCGGTTCCAACGCGGCCGGCATCTTTTCCGCCTTTTTGCCGTACCAAAAGGTGAAGCTGGTGGGGGTGGAAGCGGGGGGGAGAGGGCCGCTTTTGGGGCACCACGCCGCCCGCTTTGCCGGCGGTTCACCGGGGGTGCTGCACGGCACCTACACCTACGTGCTGCAGGACGCCTCCGGCAACACCGCCCCAACCCATTCGGTTTCGGCGGGGCTGGACTATCCGGCGGTGGGTCCCGAGCACGCCTTTTGGAAGGACACCAGGAGGGTGGAGTACGTGCAGGTTTCCGACGATGAGGCGCTTTCCGCTTTCCACCTGCTTTCCGAGCTGGAGGGCATCATGCCGGCCCTGGAAACCGCCCACGCTTTGGCCTTCGTCACCAAGGTAGCCCGCAGCTACTCCCCCGCCGAGGCCATTTTGGTGAACCTCTCCGGCCGGGGGGACAAGGACGTGACGGAGGTGGCGCGTTTGGAGGGGGTGCGGCTATGAGCAACCGGCTGGAAGCTGCCTTTCGGCGGGCAGCCAAGGAAAAGCGCGCGGCTTTCATTGCGTACATCACCGCCGGGGACCCTTCTCCGGCCCGCACCCTGGACGTCTTGCGGGCGCTGGAACGGGGCGGGGCCGATATCGTGGAGCTGGGCGTTCCCTTTTCGGACCCCATTGCCGACGGTCCCATCAACTGCGCCGCTGCGGAAAGGGCGCTGGCCGCCGGAACCACCCTCACCGGGGTTTTGCAAACCGTGCGGGAGCTCCGCTTTTCCTCCTCGCTGCCGATAGTGCTTTTCTCCTACGCCAACCCCATCCTCGCCTATGGGCTTTCCCGTTTTGCGGTGGACGCCGCTACGGCAGGTGTTGATGGCGTGCTTTTGACCGATGTCCCCGCAGAAGAAGCGGGTCTTTATTACCAGGCCCTGCGGCGGGTGGGCGTGGAGCTCATCCCCATGCTGGCCCCCACCTCCACCCGGGCGCGGGTGAAGCAAGCCAAGAAGCTTGCCGAAAGCTTTGTGTACTTCGTCTCCCACACCGGCGTCACCGGCCCCCAGGCGCAGCTGCCGGTGGAGCTGGAGGACCAGGTGCGTCTGGTGCGCAAGCTCACCGGCAGACGTGTGGCTGTGGGGTTTGGGGTGGCCAAGCCGGAGCAGGTTAGCCGGGTGGCCAAGGTGGCGGATGGGGTGGTGGTGGGGTCGGCCATCGTCCACCGCATCGCGGAAATCGGCGATCGCCCCGAGCTTTTTGGGGAAATCCAGAGGTTTCTGCAACCGCTGCGCGCGGCCACCCGCCGGTCCTAAGGGCGTGTTAGCATAACCTCAGGAAAAGCAGGAGGTGGCTATGGTTTTGGCCACACAGCTCACCAGCACGCAGGTTGACTCTTGGCTCAAGCACCTGGCGGTGGAAGCCCCTCTGGATAGGGAGGGGCGGTTTGTGTTCTTGGGCCCGGTGCACACCACCCGCACCGGATGGGTGGTGCGGGCCCGCCGCGCCGAGGGCAAGGAAGTGGCCCTGCGCCTGTTGCGCCCGGAGCTGGTGGCGGAAGAAGCGGATCGGGAGCTTTTCCTGGCCTGGGCGCAGGCCTGCGCCAGGGTGGAGCACGCCCGCCTGGCGCGCCTTCTGGAAGCGGGAAGCCTCCTCACCGCCGATAACTTCGAGCTGCTGTTTGTGGAAAGCCCCTGGGTGGGGGGTGCCACCCTCAAGCACATGCTGCAGGGTCGAGGCCAGGGCCTGCCGGCGGAACAAGCCTTCCACGTAGTGGGGCAGGTGGCGGCGGCCCTGGCGGCGGTGCACGCCACCGGGGCGGTGCACGGGGAGCTGCGCCCCAGCCTGGTGGTCTTGGACCGCAAGCAAAACGCCACCCTCATTGGCCTTGGCGTGCCTCCGCGGCTGCGGCGGCGGGCGGAGCTTCTGGGCTTTGGAGCGTGGGCCACGGCCCCCTGGGCTCCTCCCGAACGGTTGGCTTCCGATGGGGAAACCGTGGAGCCCAACGCTGACGTCTATCAGCTGGCGCTTTTGGCCTACGAAGCCTTTGCCGGCATTCCCTACCCCCGCTGGACCGCTCCCGATCTCCTTTCCGACATGGTGGACTACATGCCACTGGCCATGGACGAGCTTTTGCAAAAGTGCCTGGGGGACCCCGACCTGCGGCCGGCTTCGGCGCTGGAGTTTTTGGCCCAGCTGCGGGACGTGGAGGCCGGCTACGACCAGAACGTCCGCGACCGCAAGGCCCGCACCAAGGTTTCCGGAAAGCAGCTCAAGGAATGGGCGGAAACCCTCTTAGAGCAAACCTACCCCCCTTACGAGCTGGTGCTGTCGCTGGCGCAAAAGGCCAAAGCGCAAAGGGGGCTTTTGTCGCTGAGCTCCAGCCTGGAGCGGGAGCTTTCGGAGCTGGCCCACCGAGCCCAGGCGGGCTTGCGCCAGCGGCTGGCGTCCACCTTCAAGAAGCTTTTGGAGGACCGGGATTTCACCGCCGCCCAGAGCTTTTTGGACCGGGTGGCCGAGGAGCTCCCCGGGGAGGAGGTGGTGGAGCACTACGTGCGGCTGGAGCGGGAGCGCGCCCAAGCTTCCCCCGGAAAAACCCCGGAGGCGGTCAAGGCGCTTTTGGGCTTCTTGAAAAAACCCGAGCTTTCCTTTGCCGCCCGTCTCACCGTGGTGGAGGCCCTGGAAAGCCTGCTGGGCGGGGTGGTGGTGGCGGCCCCCGTGGGCTTCGTCAAGCCGCAGGGCAAGCTGCAGGTGGTGGAAACCTTCCGGGTGCAGGATCAGCCGGTAACCGTGGTTTTGGGACCGGTCATGCGCTTGGGAAGGGGCAGCTTTACGCAGTTTGGCAACCACGTGGACCTGGCGCCGCCTCTGGAAAAGGTGGCCGAGGACTCGGCGCTTTTGCTTTTGGCGCAAAGCATTTCCCGCGCCGGGCATGTGGAGTTCCGCATTGGTGCCCAGGGCCTGGAGGCCTTTTGTCTGGGAACCCACGGCATCACCCTGGACGGCGTCACCCTCGCCCGGGGGGAGTCGGCCCCCATCCGCCTGGAGGGAAGCCTGGTGGTGGCCCGGGGCGCCACCAAGGGGGTGTACCGGCTGGTGCAATCCCCGGAGGGCGAGGTGTTAGCCCTTTGGGTGGAGTTTGCAGAAGGCGTGGCGGCCGGGAAGAAGGCACTGTGGGTGCTGCAACGGCTTCCCCTTTCGCTGCTGCACCCGGAGGTGGGCGACTGCGGCCTGGCTGACCCCACCCCCGAAGGTTGGGTGGTGGAAGCCACCACCTCGGGCTTGAGGCTGGGAGGGCTCCCCCTGGAGGTGGGGGTGCGGCGGGTGTGGCAGCCGGAAGAAAAGCTGGTTTTGCCGGGCGAGGTGGAGGTAATTCGGGAGGGGGTGTGAGGTCTCTGGCCGCCCGTTTTCTGGCGGTCTTTTTGGCCTTTCAGCTTTCCGGTTGCCTTTCCGTGCAAACCCAGAGCCAAAAGGGACAACGCCCGGAAGCGGGGGTCACGGTGGTGGTGTTTGCCGACGATGCCGCCCGGCGGAAGGGCGAACCCGGTCCGGCGGGGGTTTTATCCGAGCTGGAGCGGCGGGAGCACGGGCGCTGGCAGCCGGTATTTCGTTCCCTGGCCCCCCGCTGGTCGCTCACCGGCCTTCCCCCTGGGCGTTACCGCCTGCGCTTCCCCGCCCGCCTGGACGAAGCGGGCAGGGTGGTCCCGCTTTCGGAAAAGCCCAAGAAGTTCAACCTCCAGGCCGGGGAAATGGTGCAGGTGCAGGCGGTGCTGGAGCACATGCCGGTGGCTTTGGTGGTGGCCGGGGTGGTGGTGGTGGCGGTGGTGGCCGTGGCCCTTTCCAAGTGGCTGAAAGATGCGGACCTCCCCGAGCCACCCTTGCCCCCACCGGAGCTTTTGGATGTGGCCTTTCACCTCACCTGGGAATGGGCCTCCGCTTACCCGGAAGCTGCCGATCGCGCCGCACCGGTGGTGACCTCCCACTTTCCGGCGGCGGGCGCCCAGGTGCCCCCGGGGCGCCTGAAGCTCGTCTGGGTTTTTTCCGAACCTTTGTCTCCCACTTCTCTCGACCCGCAAAAGCTGCGGGTTTTGGGCGAGCGCTCCGGCCTCATTCCGGGAGTGGCCAGCTACGATGCAAGCCGCTGGTGGGTGGTGTGGGAAAGCCAGATGCCGGTAAGCGGTGAAAAGGTGCACGCCACCCTGGACGCCGATGCCGTGGAGGATGCCTCCGGCAACGAGCTGGAGCGGGCGGTGAGCTTTTCCTTCTGGGTGCGGTGATGGACCTGGACGTTGCCCCTGGGGTGCGTTTGCGGGTGGTCGTGGAAGGGCAGGGAGAGCCGGTGGTCTTGCTCCACGGCCATTCCCTGGACCTGACGGTTTTTGACGACCTTGTGCCGGCGCTTGTGGACGCCGGCTTTCGCGTCATTCGCTACGACCAGCGCGGGCATGGCCGCTCGTCCTCACCGCCGGGGGGCTACCGTTGGGGGGACCACGCCGCCGATCTGCGGGTGGTTTTGGAAAAGCTAGACGCCGTCCCGGCGCACGTGGTGGGGCTTTCCAAAGGCGGCGGCATTGCGCTGGAAGCGGCCCTGCGCTTTTCCAACCTGGTGCGTTCCCTGGTTCTGGTGGGCCCGCTGGTCCCCGACTACCCTTTGCCCGGCGAATTCTGGGCTTTTTTCAAGCGCTTTGCTCAAGCCATTCGCGAAAGAGGCGTCAAAGCAGCAGCCCAGGAGCTCTGGCTTTCCCATCCGCTTTTGCGTTCCGCCTGGCAAAACCCCAAATCCCGCGAAAAACTCGAAACAATTGTTTTTAATTTTCCGGCTGGCGAGTATCTCGCCACCGAAAAAGACGGCCCCGATCGCGACTGGAAGCTCACCGAACGCCTGCAGGACATTTCCTGCCCGGTGCTGGTGATTCGCGGCGAACACGACATCCCGGAATTTCACCAAATGGCAGAGTTTGTAGCAAACAAACTCCCCCAGGCTCACCTGGAAACCGTCCCCCAATCCGGTCACTTGGTGCCGTTGGAACAACCGGATCGCCTGACCGCCTTGCTGCTACGCTTTTTTGAGTCTGTCCGGATAAGACATAGCTCGCTTTAGCCCAACCACCGTTACCAGCGCTTTCGTCCGGCACAGGTCTTGCGAGTTTCTTAGGCTCATGTTAGTGATGGGCCCGGAACCCATCAAATGGAGTAATATTGCAACGTGCGCGCAAGGGTTTCCATTTTTGCGATAACGGCGCTGGCAGTTCTCGTTCGTCTCCTCTTCCTGTCCTATTCAATTCCTGAGCATTACGATTATTTTTTTCCGAAACGACAAGAGCTCCTGGACCGTTTCGTTCAGAGCGATGAGCCCTATTTACACCCTTTTGGCTGGGAAGCCTCTAGTATAGCTTGCGCCCTGGTTTGCAAAGATCGAGGCTTTTCCGATCCCTTTGGTGCGCAATCGGGGCCTACAGCTTGGATTGCTCCAGGTGTCGTTGTTCCTTTCGCTGCGGCGTTTGCAGTGTTTGGATGTTTTTCTTTTGAATCAATTTTCGCTGTCTTCATGGTTTCTTTGTTATGTTCCGCACTCATCTGCTTAACGGTCTACTGGGTTACGAAGGTGCTTTTTGGATCCGTCGATAGGGCGCTTATGGCAGCGCTGTTGTTTGCGGTTCTGCCCTACGATGCCTGGATTTTCCGCGTAACCGGACACCTTGACTTTAACTTTGTTACCTTAGGCTTTGCCATGCTATTGGCGGCCTCTGTTTTGTACTACCGCCGTCCCGGGGTGCCAAAGGCGGCAATTCTTGGAGCCGTTGCAGGAGCCTCTATCCTGCTTTTCCCGGGGTTCATTCTGTGCGCGCTTGGTGCCTGGTTGGTTACAGCGCTATCGAAAAGAACAAGCAAGCAGGGATTGGACCTATGTGTTGTGTGTTTTGTGGCAGGGGCGTTGGTGGCCCCATACGTCCTGTGGCAAAGGGGTTGGCTGGGTATTTGGGTTCCGGTTAAGTCGAACGCTGGATTTGAGTTGTATTTGGGAAACGCGCCAGAGGCAGGCGGGATTCTTACCGAGCGGGTTCTCGCCAAGTATCACCCCAGCCAAAGTGCAAGTGAGTTCCGTAAATATCGAGACCTGGGTGAGGTAAGGTACGTGCGGTCAAAGTTTAGAGAGATGCTTGCAAATTTCTCCACGGCCAAGTTCCTTGAGAATACGATGCGGCGGATGCTTTCGTTCTATTTTTTGTACGATACGAAGAGTTGGGATCGGCCCGGTGCTCGTTTGTGGGCTAAAAGGGTCCTTTGGTTTGTACCGGGTTGTTTGTTGTTGGTGGGTGCGGTGGTGGGCTTTCTCCGTAAAACTCCGGCGTGGTGGCTAGTAGTCGCCTTCTCGTTGGCCTACTCGGCACCATTCCTGATCGCGGGGGTAATGGACCGTTACCGCTATCCGCTAGCGCCGGCGATCTGTGTGCTGGCAGCTGGTCTGTTCCCGCAAATTGGGAAAGGGGTGGACGGAAGATCAGGGGCCAAAAGCTGAAAGTTATGCCGGAAGTGGCTAAAGGCGGTGTGGAACTCAGCGTGGTGATTCCAACGGCCGGGAGGGCCGCCAAGCTCGCCAGCACACTGCAAGCTCTAGGAGAAATGGCTGAGGGAACGCCATCTTTCGAGGTGGTGGTGGTTCTGGACGGCGAGGACCCAGCAACCCGCGAAGCTTTGAAAAGGCCGTGGTCTTTTCCATTGGTGGTTGTGGCCCAGCCACGGCTTGGTGCTGCTGCCGCCCGCAATTTGGGCTGCCGGGTGGCTCATGCACCGACGGTTTTGTTTGTTAACGACGATACCAGGCCGCACCCGGCGTGTTTGCGCGCCCACTGGGAGGCGCATGTGAAGTTTGGTCCAGCGGGCGCCCTTGGGTTCACGGTTTGGGACCCGGAGGCCCCCGTAACTCCCTACATGCGGTGGCTGGCCCCTGCCGGACATCAGTTCAACTTCTCCAGGCTCAAGCCTTACGAAGTCATCCCCTGGGATGCCTGTTGGACAACCAACCTTTCGGTTCCGCGGTCGTGGGTCTTGGACCAGCCGCTGGATGAAGGCTTCCCAGGGGCGGCAGCGGAGGACAGCGAGTGGGGCTATCGCCTTTGGCGGCGGGGATGGAAAATTCTGTACCTCCCCGACGCTGTTTGCTTTCACGACCACCCGTACACGGGGCCGAAGGACTTCCGGTCCCGTGCACGCATGGCGGGAGCGGGGGCCAGGCTGGCGGTCCGCCGGCACCCGGAGCTCGTGGGGATCTTCATGGTCAAGCCGCTTCTGGCCTGCGCCGCCCGGGCTTTGACGTTGCTGCTACCTGCCAAGAGCTACCGCCAGAAGCTTTGGGATTTTGATTTTCGCTGGAATTACCTCGTGGGCATGGTGCGAGGGCGCAAGACTGCTTAGAAGATCGGGTAACACAGCCGGAGCGGTAGCCAAATCGCCGTCTAGAATCGCTTCTCACAGCAACGTTGCGCCTGCCCTTTCACCACCTCCCCCAGGCGGGGTGGCCTTGCTTGACGGCTACGAAGGTGCCGGAGGCGCGGGCGGTGACCTCGCCGGAGGCCACAAGCTCCCCTTCCACCTTGACCCGCCGGCCTTGGGCCTCCACAACCCTGGCGCGAATGAGGAGCTCTTGGCGGGAAGGTGTGGGTTTTAGAAGCTGCACGGAAAACTCGGCGGTGACGGTGGGGGCGGGCGAGGGGAGGTTGTCCCGTTGCATCAGGTAGTAAGCGGCGGTCCAGTTCATGTGGCAGTCGAAGAGGGTGCCGATGATGCCGCCGTTGAGAAAGCCCGGAAAGCCCTCGTGGTGCTCTTCGGGGGTGAACCGGCATACAAGCCCATCGCCTTCGGGAAAGCTTTTGATGTGCAAGCCCTTGGGGTTGGAAGGACCACAGCCAAAACAGCGGGTTTCCGGTGCGAATTTGTCCTGCAGTGCCTGCTCCATGCTTCCTCCCGGCGGCATTGTAGCCACTGCGGCGGTGTTCGTGGCAGAATGCGCCGCTATGAAGAAGACCGCGCTTTGGGTTTTGGCATTTCTGCTGACGGCAGCCGCAGCGGTGTGGCAACGCCTTTCCGGGCCTACCTGGCCGATCAAGGGCGAAGTGACGATTTTAACCGGAGAGAAGGTGCGATTTCGCTTGCCCCGTTCGGCCGAGGTGGGCAAAGACCTGCGGGTCTCGGTGACCGTTGAAGGGGGGCCGGTGACCGGCTTTGTGCGCTGCCGGCGGGTGCCCAGCCACGATGACTGGCAGCTTCTGGCCCTGGCCCGGGAGGGGAACGAGCTTTCGGCGTTTCTCCCCGAACAACCGCCGGCGGGGAAGCTGGCTTACCAGTTCATGCTGGTGCGGGAAGGGATCATGGGGGGCAGGTCGGCGGTGCCTCCCGAGCCCGTGGTGGTGCGGTTTAAGGGCCATGTGCCCCTGGGGCTTTTGTTCCCCCATATTGTGGCGATGTTTTTGGGGATGCTCACCGCCAACCGTGCCGGTTTTGCCGTGGTTTTCGGTGAGGAGGAGCCCCGGCGGTACGTTTGGCCAACGCTTTCGCTTTTGGCTTTTGGTGGGCTGGTGATGGGTCCGCTGGTGCAAAAGGCAGCGTTTGGTGCCTACTGGACGGGTTTTCCCGTGGGCCAGGACCTCACCGACACCAAGACGTTGGCGGTGGTGCTGGCGTGGGTGTGGGCGGCCGTTCGCAGCCAGGGGGGCGTCGCTGGCCGGTGCTGGTGGCGGCGGTGCTGACGTTGGCGGTTTTTGCCATTCCCCATTCGGCGCTTGGCAGCGAAATTGACTGGACAAAAGAGGCCAAATAAAAAAGGGCGGGAGCAATCCCGCCCCTGGTGATGTTTTCTGGCAGGGTCAGGCGTGGGCCCGGGCGAACTCCTCCATGTAACGGGCCAGCTCTTCCACTGAGCTTTTCGGCACGTAGTTGTACATGGAAACCCGGATCCCGCCCACCGAGCGGTGGCCTTTCAGCCCTACGAAGCGGTGGGCCTTGGCGCCTTCCAGGAACTTGTTTTCCAGTTCCTCACTGGGCAAGCGGAACACCGCGTTCATAAAGGAACGGGAGTCCTTGGCCACCGGAGCGCGGTAAAACTCGGGGTAGGAGTCAATGACCCCGTAAATTCTCGCGGCTTTGGCCCGGTTTTCTTGCTCCATCCAGGCCAGGCCGCCCTTTTCCTTGATCCATTCCAGAACCAGCTTGACGATGTAAATGGCAAAAACCGGCGGGGTGTTGTACAGCGAGTTGTCCTTGGCGTGGGTTTTGAAACGCAGGATGATGGGGATGTCTTCGCGGCAAAGGGCAAGGAGGTCATCGCGGATGATGACCACCGTGACACCCGCCGGCCCCAGGTTCTTTTGAGCCCCGCCGTAAATGAGGCCGAAGGGTTTGATGTCGAAGGGGCGCCAGAGGAAATCGGAGGACATATCGGCGACGATGGGGACGTTGCCGGTGTTGGGAAAGGTGTGCCACTGGGTGCCGAAGATGGTGTTGTTGGAGGTGATGTGCACATAACGAGCCTGGGGGTCCAGCTGCAGCTCTTCCTGCTTGGGGATGCGGGTGAACTTGCCGTCTTCCTCAGTGGTGGCGGCAACTCGCGGGTTTCCCACCAGCTTGGCTTCCTTAAAGGCCTTTTGCGACCAGGCACCGGTGATGACGTAGTCCGCGGACACCCCAGGGCCCAGGAGGTTCATGGGCACCATGGAAAACTGCAGCGAGGCGCCTCCGCCGAGGAACAGGATGTGATAGTTTTCGGGGATTCCCAAGAGCTCGCGCATCAAGCTTTGGGCGGCGTTGTGCACCGCTTCGTAGTCCTTGGAGCGGTGGGACACCTCCAAAATGGACATGCCGGTACCGGCAAAATCCAGAAGCTCGCTTTGGACTTTTTGCAGCACCTCCAGGGGGAGGGCGGCAGGACCCGGGTTGAAGTTGTGGGCACGGTTCATATCGGCCTCCTTGGCAAGCTTACGCCCGCTTGCCGGTGTATTCCTCCAGAATCTTGACCACTTCGTCACCGATGCGCAAAAGGTTTTCCTTGGAAGAGGCGCCAATGTGCGGTGTAAGCAGGGTGTTTGGCGCGGACAAAAGCGGGTTCCCGGGTTCCGGGGGCTCGGAAGAGTACACGTCGGTGGCGTAGCCGGCGAGCTTGCCGCTACGCAGCGCTTCGGCCACGTCTTCCTCCACCACGCACTTGCCCCGTCCGGTGTTGATGAGGTAGGCCCCGTCTTTCATGAGAGAAAGCGTTTGCTTGTTGATGAGGCCCTTGGTTTCTTCGGTGAGCGGCACATGGAGCGACACGTAATCAGCTTGCGGCAAGAGCTCCTTGAGGCTTGCCACCAAGATGGCTGATTGGGATTGCTTCACGTAAGGGTCGTAGGCCAAAACCCGCATGCCAAAAGCCCGCGCCCGCACCGCCACCTCGTGACCGATGTTGCCGATGCCCACAAGCCCCAGGGTCTTGCCCAAAAGCTCGGTGCGCTTGATCTCCTTTTTGAGGAACTTGCCTTCCTTCATGGAGTTATGGGCCTCCACCAGGCGGTTGGGCAACGCCAGCATGAGGGCCATGGTGAGCTCAGCCACCGCCACGGCGGAAGCCTTCGGGGTGTTCACCGCCTTGATGCCCCGGGCCTTGGCGGCTTCCAGGTCAATGTTGTCCATGCCCACGCCCCCACGGATGATGAGCTTGAGCTTGCGGGCCTGGGCCATCCACTCGGCGGTGCACTTGGTCTTGGACCGCACGAGGGCCACCTCCGCTTCCGGCAAGCGGTTGGGGTCTTCGGTGACCTCGCCAAAACGGCGGAGCTTGTCGGGCAAGGAGGGATCAAACGCATCACAGATGAGGATGAGCATGGTGCTTCTCCTTTCCTGCCGGCGAACCGGCAATTACCAGGTGTCCAAGGTGCGGACCAAAAGCCCGGACCGCAACTTGGGTTCAAACCATGTGGACTTGGGCGGCATGATGAGGCCGGCATCGGCCACCGCCATCACTTGCTCTAAGGATGTGGGGTAGAGGGCAAAAGCCACCGCCCAGCCTTCTGCTACCCGCTGCTCCAGGGCGGAAATGCCTCGAATGCCGCCGATGAAGTCAATGCGCTTGTCGGTACGGGGGTCGGTGATCCCCAAAACCGGCGCTAAGAGGTTTTCCTGCAGGATGGAAACGTCCAGGCTGCCGATGGGGTCGTCTTCCCGGAAGCTTCCGGGAATGGCTTCAAGGCGGTACCACTGCCCTTGGAGGTACATGCCAAACTGGTGCCGCTTTTCGGGACGCCCACTGCTGGCCTTTTCCACCCTGAACTTTTCTGCCACTTTGCTGAGAAAAGCCTCAGGCGAAAGCCCGCCCAGGTCTTTCACCACGCGGTTGTAGTCCAAGATTTGCAGCTGGTTGTGGGGGAAAAGCACGGCCATGAAGTAGTTGTAGGGCTCGTCCCCGCGGTGCTGGGGGTTCTTGGCCCTGCGTTCCCGCCCCACCCGGGCTGCCGCCGCGGTACGGTGATGGCCATCGGCCACGTAAAGGGCCGGCACCTGCTGGAAAGCCTGTTGCAGGTTTGCGGCGAGCTCGGACGGCACCACCCACACCGTGTGGCCAATGCCATCCTCCGCCACGAAATCGTAAAGCGGCGCACCGGCCCGCACCTGATCCACCAGGGCATCAATGGCTGCAAGCTGCCGGTAGGTGAGGAAAACCGGCTCGTCGTTGGCGTTCAGCTCGTCCACGTGCCGGGTGCGGTCGTCTTCCTTATCCTTGCGGGTGAGCTCATGGCGCTTGATGAGCCCGGCGTCGTACTCGGCCACGCTCACTGCTGCCACCACGCCGGCCTGCACGTGGTTGCCCATCTTCTGCTGGTACACGTAAAAGCGGGGCTCCTGTTCCCGGAAAAACACCCCTTCGGCCATGAACTTTCGCAGGTTGCTGGCCCCCTGGGCGTATACCCGGTCGTCGTAGAGGTCCACGTCAGGAGGGAGGTCAATTTCCGGCTTGTTGATGTGCAAAAACGAGTAGGGCTTGCCTTCCGCGAGCTTCCGCGCTTCTTCGGAGGAAACCACGTCGTACGGAGGCGCCGCCACTTGGGCTGCCAGCTCCGGGCGGGGACGTAGCGCGCGAAACGGTCGAACATCGGACATAAGCACACCTCCCGACGGATCCCCGTCGCTTGCGAAATCTATCACGAAGTTCCCAGGTGGTACAAGGGCTTTTGGCGCTTCGCAGCCCGGAAACGGCGGCGCTAAACGTCGGCGAGCCGATCGTAAACCCAGGCCAAATGCCGCAGCCACGCAGCGGGATCCGGATGGAGCTCCTCTTCCAGCAGACGGAAGCGCCAGTTGCCGGAGGCGGTCCCCGGCCGGTTCAGCCGGCAGGAGGAAGGCAAACCCAAAATGTCCTGCAGGGGGAGGATGGCTAGGTTGGCCACCGAAGCCATCGCCAGGCGGATGAGAGCCCGGTGGGGCGGGTCATCGTTGCCGGCATAAACACGGAAAAAGGCGCGCACTTCCTCGGTTGCTTCCTCTTCCCACCAGCCCCGGGCGGTGTTGTTGTCGTGGGTGCCGGTGTAAACCACCAGGTTTTGCCGGTGAAAATGCGGGAGAAACGCGGAGCGGCTTGTGGGGTCAAAGGCAAACTGCAGCACCGCCATGCCCGGAATGCCCAGGGAATCCCGCAGTTTTTCCACGTCCTCGGTGATGTGCCCCAAATCTTCGGCAATGAGGGGAAGATTTCCTCCCAGGGAGCGGAAAACCTCTTCCCCGGGGCTGGGCACCCACGTTCCGTGGCGAGCTGTGGGTTCTCCGGCGGGCACCTCCCAGGCCGCCGCAAAACCCCGGAAGTGATCCAGGCGCACCAGGTCGTAAAGCGCCAGGGCCCGCTTAAGGCGAGCACGCCACCAGGCAAAGCCGCTTTCCTGATGGGCTTCCCAGCGGTAGGTGGGGTTGCCCCACAGCTGGCCGTCGGGGGAAAAGTAGTCCGGGGGGACGCCGGCCACCGCCAGAGGCCGGAGGTCAGGGCCCAGCTTGAAAAGCTCCGGGTGGGCCCATACGTCGGCGGAGTCCAGGGCCACGTAAAACGGCACATCGCCGATGATCTTGATGGGGGAAAGCTCGCTCCGCAGCGCCTGCCACTGCAGCTCAAAGAGGAACTGCTCAAACTTCACCTGCTCGATGCGCTGGGAGTTTTCGGCGGCAAAGCGCTGGAGAGCGGCAGGCTGACGGTGGGCCAGCTCCTCGGGCCAGAGCCAGAAAGGTTTATCTCCAAAGGTTTTTTTTGCTACCGAAAAGAGCGCCCAATCCTCCAGCCACCAGGCCTCCCGCTCCCCAAAAGCGGTAAGTTCCGCAGCACGCCAGCCTGTTTTTTGAAAGCGGGCAAAGGCCAGGTCCAAAAGCCGCTGGCGCAGCGGAGAAAGCTCGTACTGGGCCCAGCGGGTGCCGGCGGGCATGCCTTCCAGCTCTTCGGCCGTCAGCAGGCCCTCCCGGCAGAGCAGCTCGGGGCTCACCAAAAGGGGGTTTCCGGCAAAGCTCGAAGGGGAAGAGTAAGGCGAAAAGCCCGGTCCTGGCGGGTTTAACGGGAGCACCTGCCAAAAGCGGGCTCCCGCGCTTTTGAGGAACGACCCGAAGTTGCGGGCCTGAGGGCCAAAATCGCCAAAGAGGGGGCTTGCTGGCAGCGAGGTTACCGGCAAAAGCACCCCAAAAGAACGGGTCCAGCGCATGCCCGATGCTAGCATTTGCCGCCAGCGTGGCTGGCAGAAGAGGGGAGCTCCTTTGGCTTCGTGGGCTGAGACCTTTGCCCAGTACCTGCCGTTGGTGGATGATCCTTCGGCTTTCCTTTCGGCGCTTTCTTCGCCGTTGCCGGTGAGCTTTTGGGTTAACCCGCTGAAGGCGCAACCCGAAGCCTGTCTTTCCTACCTGCAAAGTGTGGGCGTTGTTCCCGAACCGGTGAGCTGGTTTCCCGGTGCTTACCGGGTGCGGGGCTGGGAGCGTCCAGGGGCAACGCTGGCCTTTTTGGCCGGGTGGTACTACGTGCAAGAGGAAATTGCGCTCACCGCAGTGGTGGCCCTGGACCCGCAACCGGGGGAGAGGATCGTGGACCTCTGCGCCTCCCCTGGGGGTAAAACCGCGCAAATCGCCCTGAGGGTGGGGCCCCACGGCCTGGTGGTGGCCAACGAGGCGCAAATGGATCGCCTTTCCGGTTTGCGCGCCACGGTGGATCGCATGGGGCTCTTAAACGTGGTGGTTACCTGGGAAGATGGCCGCTGGGTGCCGCTGCCCGATTGCCAGTGGGACCGGGTGCTTCTGGATGCGCCGTGCACCGGGGAAGGCACCGTGCGCAAGCCGGCGAAAAGCTTTAAGGCGGCGCCGGAGGGCTTTCGGCGGACGGTGCAAGCGCTGCAAAAAAGGCTCCTTCAGCGGGCTTTGGCTTTGGCCAAGCCGGGAGGTGTGGTGGTTTACAGCACCTGCACCTTTTCCCCAGACGAAAACGAAGCGGTTTTGGATGCCGCCTTGGGTGACTGGGGCTACGTGGAGCCCTTTGAGATCCCCGGGTTGCAATCCGCCCCGGGGATCACGGCCTGGCAGGGGAAAAGCTTCCGCCCCGATGTGGTTCACGCCAAGCGGTTTTGGCCGCACCTCAACGACACCGGCGGGTTTTTTGTAGCCCGCATTCGCCGCACCGATGTGCCGCTGGCGACGGAGGCCCGCCCGTTTCCAAGGAAAACGCCGGCCTTTGCTCCCGCGTCCTGGGAGCCGGTGGAGACCTTGGCCCAGCGCTTTGGGATCGAGCTCGAACTCCTCCAGCGCTTCCGCTTTTGGCAGCGGGGCAGCCGCTTGCTTTGGGTGGCGCGTCCCCATTTGCAGCCTCTCGAGGGGGTGGCCGTGGAAGGTCTCGGCATGCCCTTGCTGCAGCACACGCCCCGGGGTCCCAAGCCCAAGACCTTTGCTCTGCAGTACCTGGCGCCGTGGATTCGAGCCTCGGTGGTGGAGCTTGCCGATGAAGCCGCCGCCTGGCGGTTCGTTTCGGGACAAAGCCAAAACGTTTTGGTGGAAGGGGTCAGCCCCGGATACGTGCTGGTGCGCTTTGGTCCCTTTGCCCTGGGCTGCGGGCTTTACGGTCGGGGTCAGCTCCACTCGCTGGTGCCCAAAGCTTTGCAGATGCAGGGAGGCTGAGGGCTGCCCTTCCGGGGCTAGATCTCGGCCGCGTTAACCTTTGCCTGGCTTGCACGTACGCTAGAAAGTCGGAGGAGTGCATGGGTCGTTTTTGGCCAGTTTTGGGACTTGTGGGCCTTGTGGCCTGCGGTGGTGGACGGGAGGGAGCTCCCAAGGGCCCTCAGGCGGTTCGGGTGAAGGTCACCGCGGTAAAGCCCGAGGTGCTGGAGGTGCGGGCTACGGCGGTGGGCACCGTGGAGCCGGAGCACAGGGTGCTGGTGGCCGCCCAGGAAGAAGGGGTGGTCACCGAGCTGTTGGTGCGGGAAGGGGATCGGGTCACGAAAGGGCAGCTCCTGGCCAGGCTGGATGACCGGGAGCTTTTGGCACAACTGGAGGAGGCGGAAGCGCGGCTTTCCGAAGCTTCCGGCCAGTGGCAGCGGGCGCAATCGCTGGTGAAGGAGGGGCTTATTACCGCTGCGGAAGCCGACGCCGCCCGCGCCAGCTTTCAGGTGGCGCAGGCACGGGTGAGTGCGCTGCGGACCCGCCTTTCATTTACCCGCATTACCGCGCCGGTGGACGGTGTGGTGACGGCTCGGCACGTGGAAATTGGCAGCCTGGTGGCCAGCCGCTCCCCGGTGGTGGAGCTGGCGGCGGGTCGCATGGTGTTGCGGGTGCCGGTCTCGGAGCTGGACGTGGTGAAGCTGAAGGTGGGGGACCGGGCCAGCGTGGTGGTGGATGCCCTGGCGGCCACGCCCCTTTCCGCGCGTATCGAGCGCATCTTCCCGGCGGCCGATCCCGCCTCGCGTCAGGTGACGGTGGAGCTGGTGCTGGAAGAGGTCCCCGCCGGGCTGCGGCCGGGCTTTCTGGCCCGCGCCGAGCTACTGCTGGAGCGCATCCCCAACGCTCTGCTGCTGCCTGAAACCGTGGTCATGCGCGGCTCGGAGTTTCCCTCTTTTGTGTACGTGGTGGAAGGCGACGTGGCCCGGGTGCGGCCGGTGCAGGTGGGCCTGCGCCAGGGGGGCAAGGCGCTGGTGAGCTCGGGGTTGGCGCCCGGCGAGCGGGTGGTGGTGGAGGGGGCTTCGCTGTTGCGGGATGGACAACCGGTGATCGTGGAGGGTGAGCTATGAAGGCCCAAGAGCATCGGGGGTTGGTGCATTGGGCCATTACCCATCCGGTGGGGACCATCACCATTTCGCTGGGGATTTGCGTGGTGGGTCTGGCCCTGGGGACCAACTTGGCGGTGGACCTCCTGCCCAAGATCGTCTACCCGCAGGTGCGGGCTTCGGTGACCTATCCGGGGGTGGACCCCGAGGTGATGGAGCAAACCGTCACCAAGCCTTTGGAAACCCGCTTGGCCACCACCGAAAACGCCATCCTCATTACCTCGGAATCCTCGGAGGGACGCTCCGGCGTTGACGTGCACTTCTCCTACGGCACCAACGTGGACTTTGCCCTTCGGGACGCCTCTACCAAGTTGGACCAGGCGCGGGGCGCGTTGCCCCGGGATGTGGACCCGCCGGTCATCTTCAAGTTTGACCCGTCGCAAATCCCTGTGCTGCAGTTTGCGGTTTCCTCACCCACCCGCGATGAGGCCTGGCTCAAGCGCTGGTGCGAGGACGCCCTGGCCAAGCAGCTGCTCACCGTGGAAGGGGTGGCTTCCGTGGATGTGGCCGGGGGTCTTGACCGCGAAATTCAGGTGGTGGTGGACCCCGAGCGGCTGCGCTCTTACGGTCTCACGGTTTCCGAGCTTCTAAGCCGCATCCAGGAGGAAAACGTGGACATCTCCGGTGGCCGGGTTTCCTCGGCAACCCGGGAGGTGCTCACCAAGACCAAGGGGAAGTTCCGGTCGGTGGCGGACATCGAGCGGGTGCGCATCCCCCTGCGGTCGGGGGGCGAGGTGGCGCTCACCGATATTGCCCGGGTCCTGGACACCCACCGCGACAACCGCGTGTACGTGCGCTTGAACGGCAAACCCGCGGTGCAGGTGGCGATTTCCAAGCAGCCTGACGCCAACACCGTGGCGGTGGTGGACGGCTGCAACCGGGTGCTGGCCCGGCTCCACGCCGAGGGTTTCTTCCCCCCCGACGTGACCTCCCAGGTGGTGGAGGACCAGGCCTTTTACGTGCGGGCCGCGGTTTCCGGCGTGGGCAACGCTGCGCTGGTGGGCGGTGCTTTGGCCATGGTGGTGGTTTTCCTTTTCTTGCGCTCCCTGCGCCGCACCGTCATCATCGGCCTGGCCATCCCCCTTTCCATCCTCGGGTGCCTGGCGCTCATGGGTGTTTCGGGCATGACCTTGAACCTCATGTCCCTGGGAGGCCTGGCCCTGGGCATTGGCATGCTGGTGGACAACGCCATTGTGATGCTGGAAAACATTGACCGCCACCAGCGCAGGGGTGAGGACGCGCTGGAGGCTACCCACCAGGGGGCAGCGGAGGTGGCCTCGGCGGTGGCCGCCTCCACCCTGACCAACCTGGCGGCGGTGGTGCCGTTCCTTTTGATTTCCGGGTTGGCGGCTCTCATCTTCCGCGAGCTTTTGCTGACGATTTCTTTTGCCATTTTGGTGTCGCTGCTGGTGGCTTTGACGCTGGTGCCCATGCTTTCAGGCCAGCTGTTCCGGCTGAAGGCGCGCCGCTCGCGCCTGGAGGAGGTGGCGTTTTTGCGCTGGGTGCCTGCGGTGGTGGAGCGCCTGGAGGGCCTGTACCGGCGGCAGCTGCCGTGGGTCTTGCGACACCGTGGATGGGTACTCGCCGGGGCTTTTCTTGCGTTTTTCCTGAGCCTGTGGGGCATGGGCCAGTTGGGCAACGAGTTCCTTCCCCCGGTGGATGACGGTCGAGTGCGGGTGTTCTTGCGTTTTCCGCCGGATACCTCGGTGGAGGTAACCAACCGGGCGGTGAAGGAAGCGGAACGGCTGGTGTCAAGCTTGCCGGAGGTAAAGCAGGTCTTTGCCGTGGCCGGTGGCGGCATTTGGGGGCGGGGCGTCAACGTCAACCCCGCCGTGGGGTCCATGGTGGTGGAGCTCACGCCCCGGCGGCAGCGGTCCATGTCGGCGGCGGAGTGGGTGCAAATGGCCCAGGAAAGGCTCAAAGAGCTGCCGGCCCTGAAGGACGCCCAGGTGCGGGTGTCCCCGCCGCGGATTCGGGGCCTGCGCACCGGCACCTCCACCGAGGACATCGAGGTGAAGATCTTCGGTGAGGATTTGGCCACTCTGGAACGGCTGGGGAACGATTTGGCGGCGCAGCTGGCCCGCCTGCCAGGGCTCGTGAACGTGGACAGCTCCTACCAGCGCACGGCCCCGGAGCTGCGGGTGGAAGTGGACCGGGTACGGGCCGCCACCCTTGGTTTGGACGTGGGGGAGGTGGGGCGCACGGTGCGCACGGCGGTGGGCGGCACGGTGGCCACCCGGCTCACCGAGCAGGACCGGGAGTTCGACGTGCGCGTGCGCTTCCCCCGGGAGCTGGTGCAGTCCGCCTCGGAGCTGGGCTCGGTGCCGCTGTTTCCCCGTACCGGTGTGCCGGTGCGGGTGAGGGACGTGGCCAGAATTTACGAAAGCTCCTCCCCGCAAACCATCCTCCGGGAAAACCAAAACCGCCTGGTGAGGGTTACCGCGCAAGCGCTGCCTTCGGTGTGGTCCACCGGCGAGGCCACGGCCGCCGTGCGAAAGGTGCTCGCGGGCTTTGCCTTGCCCGAGGGGTACACGGTGCGCTTTGGCGGGCAGGAGGAAACCATTGCCGAAAACCGGCGGATCTTCCTCACCATGATTGGTCTGGCGGTGTTTCTGGTGTTTGCGGTGATGGCGGTGCAGTACGAGTCGTTTTCGCTGCCGTTAGCCATCATGGGCGCCATTCCCTTGGCGCTGGTGGGGGTGGTGGGTGCTCTGGCGCTGGCAGGCTTGCCGATATCCGCCCCGGTCATGCTGGGCATGATCCTTTTGGCGGGGATTGTGGTGAACAACGGCATTCTGCTGGTGGAGTACATCGAGCTGCGGCGCAAGACCGGCCTTGAGCCGGTGGCCGCCATCCTCGAGGCCGCTCCCCTGCGGGTGCGTCCCATCCTCATGACCGTGGGCACCACCGTGGTGGGCATGCTCCCCTTGGCCCTAAATCCGGCCGAAGGTGCCGAGCTCATGAGCCCGCTGGCGGTGGCGGTGATTGGCGGGCTTACGGTTTCCACCGCGCTCACGCTTTTTGTGGTTCCCAGCTTGTACCTGGAGTTGTTCCGCATGCGCGAAGCTTTCAGCCGGCGCTGGCTGGGGTGAGCGCCAAAGGGGAGCGGGGAGGCATCCGCTTAGGGGACCTGAGCGGCGCCGCAGTTTGCGCCCTGTAGCCTCCCTCCCAAGGAAGGCTTTAAGCGCGCGTTGTTGACAAGCAGGGCGGGGTGGCCTAAGATAGCGTCCCCCTGTGGGGGAACCACAGTCGGGCTATGCGGTTGTAAGGTGAGGAGCGACGGATGAAAACGTACGTGCCGAAAGAAGGCGAAGTCAAGCAGAGCTGGTACGTAGTGGACGCCACGGATGTGGTGTTGGGGCGGTTGTCCACGCTGGTGGCCCGCCTGTTGCGGGGAAAGCACAAGCCGGAGTTTACCCCCGGGATGGATGTGGGGGACTTTGTGGTGGTGGTGAACGCTTCGCGGGTTAAGTTGACCGGCCGGAAGTGGGAAGACAAGCGCTACTACCGCCATACCGGCGACCCCGGCCATCTCAAGGAAGCCACCGCCCGCGAGTTGCGGGAAAAGACGCCTGAGCGTCTGATTCGTTACGCGGTGTGGGGGATGCTGCCCAAGAACCGCTTGGGGCGCAAGCTCTTGTCCAAGCTGAAGGTGTACGCCGGGCCTGAGCACCCCCACCAGGCGCAGCAACCTCAGCCCATCAAGGTGAAGGCGTAAGAGGGAGTGGGAAGCGATGATCCAGTACTACGGAACCGGACGACGAAAGACAGCCACGGCGCGGGTGTACCTGCGCCCGGGTACGGGAAAGATCACGGTCAACAAGCGCGATTTTGACGATTACTTCCCCAGCCGTACCTTAAAGATGATCATCAAGCAGCCGCTTTTGATCACCGAGACGGCTGACAAGTTCGATATTTACGTGAATGTGGCGGGCGGGGGCATTTCCGGTCAGGCCGGTGCCATCCGCCATGGGCTTTCCCGGGCGCTGGTGGAGTTCAACCCGGAGCTGCGGCCGCGGCTTAAGGCGGCCGGGTTCCTCACCCGGGATGCCCGCGAGGTGGAGCGCAAGAAGTACGGTCAGCGCAAGGCCCGCCGTCGGTTCCAGTTCTCCAAGCGTTAAGGCGAGGAAAGGAGAGAGACGTGGCATCAGTTTCCATGAAAGAGCTGCTCGAGGCTGGCGTTCACTTTGGCCACCAGACCCGGCGCTGGAACCCCAAGATGCGTCCGTACATCTTTGGGAAGCGCAACGGGATTTACATCGTGGACCTGCAAAAGACGCTGCAGCTCTTTGAAGAAGCCTCGGCGTTTGTGCGTGATTTGGCGGCTTCCGGCGGTACCGTGCTGTTTGTGGGTACCAAGAGGCAGGCCCAGGATGTGGTGCGGGAAGAGGCCACCCGCTGCGGGATGTTTTACGTCACCAACCGCTGGCTGGGCGGGACCCTCACCAACTTCACCACCATTCGTCGCTCCATCGAGAAGTTCAAGGAAATCGAGCGGCAGCTGGCCTCCGAGGATTCGCAGATGACCAAGAAGGAGCGAATCCGCCTGGAGCGGCTCCGGGCCAAGATGGAAAAGAACCTGGGCGGCATCCGGGAAATGGAGCGCTTGCCGGACGCCCTGTACGTCATTGACACCAACCAGGAGCACAACGCCGTGAAGGAAGCGGCCAAGCTGGGGATCCCGGTGGTGGCGCTGGTGGACACCAACTGCGATCCGGAGCTTGTGGATTACCCAATACCTGGGAACGACGACGCCATCCGCGCCATCAAGCTCTTCACCTCCCGCATAGCCGATTCGATCCTCGAGGGATTGGCCATGATCGAGGGGCGGGAGGAGGAAGTGCGGGCGAAGCTGGCGGCGCGCCCGGTGACCGTCAAGGAAGAGGAGGTGGCGGAAGCCGTCCTGCCTTCCTTGGATGACACGCTGGACGAGTACGACGAGACGGAGCTTTACGAGCGCTAAGGGCGGCGCTTGGTAACGGAAGAACAAGAGGCCCTGCTTTAAGCAGGGCTTTTTGGCGAAGACACGGAGGGGACAATGAGCGTTTCGGCACAAGCGGTAAAGGAGCTTCGGGAAAAGACCGGAGCGGGGATGATGGACTGCCAAAGGGCGCTGGTGGAAGCCGGCGGCGATATGGAAGAGGCCATCAAGATCCTTCGCAAGAAGGGGCTGGCGGCAGCGGCCAAGAAGGCGGGACGGGTCGCCAAGGACGGTTTGGTGGCCATTGCGGTTTCCCCGGACGGCAAGAAGGCCGGCATGGTGGAGCTCAACTGCGAAACCGACTTTGTGGCTCGCACCGAGCAGTACCAAAAGCTGGTCAAGACGCTGGCCGAGCAAGCCATGAACGAGGCGGTGGCGGATGCTGCGGCCCTGGCCGCACGCCCCTTTGTGGGGGACCCCGGGCACACGGTGGCCGAGGTAATTGCCGCCAACATCGCCACCATTGGCGAGAACATCGTGCTTTCCCGGGCCCTCCATTGGGAAGCCGGCGAGGGCATGAAGCTCGGCTCTTACCTGCACATGGGTGGCAAGATTGGGGTGGTCGTTGAGGTTTCCGCTTCGGCGGATGAGGAAACCGTCAAGGACATCGCCATGCAGGTGGCGGCGGCGGAGCCGCGCTTCGTGGATCCCGCTTCGGTTCCGGCCGAGGTAATCCGCGAGGAAAAGGAAATTGCCAAGGCGCAAGCGGCTGCGGCCGGCAAGCCGGAAGCGGTGCAGGAAAAGATCGCCGAAGGCAAGCTCGCCAAGTTCTACGAGCAGGTGTGCCTGGTGGAGCAGCCCTTCGTAAAAGACCCCAACCGCAAGGTCAAGGACGTGCTGGCCGAGCGCGGCAAGGTGGTGGTGGCCCGCTTTGCCCGTTTCCGGCTGGGTGAGGCGGTGAGCCAGGAGGAGTGATGGCGCCAACGCCGGTGTACCGTCGGATCCTGCTCAAGCTCTCCGGGGAGGTGCTCATGGGCAGCCAGCCCTTTGGCATCGCCCCGGAGGTGTTGCCGCAGCTGGCGCAGGAGGTGGCGGAGGTGCGGGCTTTGGGGGTGGATGTGGCCATCGTCATCGGCGGCGGCAACATCATCCGCGGTATTGCCGCCACCGAGCAAGGTCTGGAGCGGGTCACCGGCGACTACATGGGGATGCTGGCTACCGTCATCAACGCCCTGGCGCTGCAAGACGCTTTGGAAAAGAAAGGCTGCCAAACCCGGGTGCTCACCGCCATTGAAATGCGGCAGGTGGCAGAGCCTTTCATCCGCCGGCGGGCCATTCGCCACCTGGAAAAAGGGCGGGTGGTGATCTTTGCCGCGGGGACCGGCAACCCCTTCTTTACCACCGATTCGGCAGCCGCGTTGCGGGCCAGCGAAATCCACGCCGACGCGCTGCTGAAGGGCACCAAGGTGGACGGCCTGTACACCGCCGATCCGGTGCGGGACGTGGGCGCCTGCCTGGTTAAGCAAGCCACCTACCAGTACCTCCTGGAGCGGGGGCTTTCGATCATGGATGCAGCCGCGGTTTCGCTTTGCCAAAACGCCAACATCCCCATCCGCATCTTCAACATCCGGGTTCCCGGAAACATCAAGCGGGTGGTGCTGGGCGAGGACGTGGGCTCCACGGTTTCCGATACCTCTTCGGGGCCGATAGAATGAGCGCGTAAGGCGCAAGGCGGGAATGGAGGGCCTTGAGGATGAAGGAAGTGATCAAGGACGCCAAAACCCATATGGACAAAGCGGTGGAGGTCTTCAAAGACGAGCTCAAGACCTTGCGAACCGGTCGGGCCAACCTGGGGATCCTGGACCACATCCGCGTGGACTACTACGGCACCCCCACCCCTCTTAACGAGCTGGCCACGCTGTCAATCCCCGAGCCCACGCTCATCCTCATCCAGCCCTGGGATCCTTCGGTGCTTTCGGCCATCGTTCACGCCATTCAGAAGTCCAACCTGGGGTTGAACCCGGTGGACGACGGGAAGGTGATCCGCCTGCCGGTGCCGCCGCCCACCCAGGAGCGGCGGAAGGAGCTGGTGAAGTTGGCCCACGAGTACGCCGAGCGGGCCCGCCTGGCGGTGCGCAACGTCCGTCGCGACGCCAACGAGGCCATCAAGAAGCTGGAGAAGGACAAGAAGATTTCCGAAGACGACATGCGTCGGGGGATGGACGAGGTGCAAAAGCTCACCGACGAGCACATTGAGGCCATCAACAAGATCCTCGAAGCCAAGGAAAAGGAAATCCTGGAAGTGTGAGCGCTTCGGCGAAAACGAACGTGAGCCCTTCCCTTGGGCTTGTGGTAGTGGCGGCGGGGTCTTCCCGCCGCTTCGGTTCAGATAAGCTCAGCGTGCATTTGGGCGGCCGAACCGTCCTGCAACGGGCGGTGGGGTGTCTGCGCGCGGTTTTCCCCCGGGCGCCGCTGGTGGTGGTGGTGCGCGGCGAGGAGCTGGAGGCCAGGGCCGCGGAGCTTCGGGAGTTGGGCGTAAGCGCATTTGTGCCGGGCGGGAAGCACCGCCAGGACTCGGTGCGGGCTGGGGTGGAGGCGTTGCCACTGGGGGATGAGGCGCTGGTGGTCATCCACGACGGGGCCAGGCCCTTTGTTCCAGCTGAGGACCTGCGGCAGGTGGTGGCCGCAGCGGAAGAGACAGGGGCGGCGGTGCTGGCGGCGCGGGTGGCCGATACCGTCAAGGAAGTTGACCCCCAGGGGCGTTTGCTCCGGACCCTCCCCCGGGAGCGGCTGGTGCGTTCCCTCACCCCTCAGGTCTTCCGCGTGGGTTTGCTGCGGAAAGCCTGGCAGCAGGCGGGGCCGGCCCTGTGGACGGACGAGGCCTCCCTGCTGGAAAGCCTCGGCGTGGAGGTAAAGGCGGTGCCCGGCGACCCCAGAAACCTCAAGGTTACGCAGCCGCAAGATCTGGCGCTTTTGCGCGGGGTTTTCCCGCCGGCCATGCGGGTGGGGCAGGGTTTTGACGTGCACCCACTGGTGGAGGGGCGGCCGTTGATTTTGGCTGGTGTCACCATTCCCCACGGGAAGGGTTTGGCCGGGCATTCCGATGCCGATGTGGTCCTCCATGCCGTCACCGACGCCGTGTTGGGGGCCTGCGGCGGCGGTGACATTGGCCAGCACTTCCCCCCCTCGGATCCCCAGTGGGCGGGAGCCCCTTCCCGGGTGTTCTTGGAGTTTGCGGTGACCAAAGCCCGGGAGGTGGGGCTTTCGGTGGCCAACTGTGACGTTACGGTGCTGGCGGAGGAGCCGCGGCTGGCCCCGTTTAGGGGGGCCATGCGCGAAAACCTTGCCGGCATTCTCGGCGTTTCGCCGGCTGCGGTGAACATCAAGGCAACCACCACCGAACACCTGGGTTTTGTGGGTCGGGGGGAGGGGGTTGCCGCATTGGCGGTGGTGTTGCTTGTCGGGGACTAACTGGGTTGTGGGCTTCCACGCCGTGGCGGCGGCTTTGGAGCGTGAGCCGTCGCGGGTGGAGGTGGTGTGGCTGGGAGAGGGGGTGGGTGGCAGCCGCGCGCGCACGGTTCTGGAGCTGGCGCGCCAGGCCGGGGTGCGGTTTGCGGTGGTGCCGCGCCGGGAGCTGGACAGGGTGGCCGAAGGGGCGGCGCACAACGGTTTTGCGGCCCGCCTGGCGCCGGCACCGCTCGCTGACGCCGAAGCCTTGCTGGCGACCGCCTCTCCCGTTTGCCTCTTGGGGCTGGACGGCGTGCAGGACCCCCACAACCTGGGGGCGGTGATTCGGGTGGCAGCGGCTTTCTCCCTGGGCGGGGTGGTGGTGGCCGGTCCCCACCCGCCGCCGTTGGGTGGGGCGGCGGCCAAAGTTGCTGCCGGTACCTTGCCCCTTGTTCGCGTGGCGCGGGTGGGGGCGCTGGGCGATTTCGCGCGGCAGGCTCAGGAGGCCGGGTTTACGGTGCTGGGGGCCGATGCCCGGGGTGAGCCCGTGCACCGGGTGGATTTGCCGGACCGGTTGCTCCTGTGCTTGGGCGGGGAGGAAGGCCTGCGGGCCAAAACCCAGCGCTTTTTGGACGGCGTGGTGGCCATTCCCATTGCCCGGGAGGTGGAGTCCCTCAACCTGGCCGTAGCCTGCGGCATCCTGGCTTGGGAGTGGCGCTGCCGCTGGGGCGAGACATGACCTGGCGAAAAACCGAAAGGCTTCTCAATCCACGGCGGGGACGCCGCCGGAGCCAGCTCCCGGCGGAAGTGCAGGCCGCCGAACCCCGGCTCTAGGCTCTTGATTTTTCCCAAGCCCGGTGGTAAAGTCTTCGTCCCTGTCGGTGTAGGTGTGCACCGCGGGAGATCTTTGGTAGTGTCGGAGGCGGAGGCGTGAGCGCAAGCGCTGGCGTAGCTCAACTGGTAGAGCAGCGGATTTGTAATCCGCAGGTTACGGGTTCGAGTCCCCTCGCCAGCTCCAGTGTTTGCGGTCGCATCCCGCGGGGAAGGTTTGGGACTTTGGTAGGTGCAGGCGTGGCCGAGCGGTCAAAGGCAGCAGACTGTAAATCTGCCGGGCTAAGCCCTACGGTGGTTCGAATCCATCCGCCTGCACCATTTTCTGGCGGGAGTAACTCAGGGGTAGAGTCACAGCCTTCCAAGCTGTTGGTCGCGGGTTCGAATCCCGTCTCCCGCTCCATTGTGAGGGCAACGAGCGGTTGGGCCCACGTAGCTCAGGCGGTAGAGCACGTCCTTGGTAAGGACGGGGTCACCAGTTCAAGTCTGGTCGTGGGCTCCATTGACGTTTGGGAGCAAAATGGCTGGCTAAAAAGCCGCCGAGGATGAGGAAGGGAAACAAAAAAGGAGGCAAGGACAATGGCCAAGCAGAAGTTTGATCGTACGAAGCCGCATGTGAACGTAGGGACGATTGGGCACGTGGATCACGGGAAGACGACGTTGACGGCGGCGATTACGAAGGTATTGTCGATGAAGGGGTTGGCTGAATACAAGTCGTACGATGAGGTGGCGAAGGCGTCGATTGCGCAGGGGCGTCGTAATGAGATGAAGATTTTGACGATTGCGACGTCGCATGTGGAGTATCAGAGCGAGAAGCGGCACTACGCGCACGTGGACTGTCCTGGGCACGCGGACTACGTGAAGAACATGATCACGGGTGCGGCGCAGATGGACGGTGCGATTTTGGTGGTTTCGGCGGAGGATGGGCCGATGCCGCAGACGCGGGAGCACATCTTGCTGGCGAGGCAGGTGGGGGTGCCGTACATTGTGGTGTTTTTGAACAAGGTGGACAAGGTGGAGGATCCGGAGCTGTTGGATTTGGTGGAGCTGGAGGTGCGGGAGCTGTTGAGCCAGTACGATTTTCCCGGGGATGAGGTGCCGGTGATTCGTGGGAGTGCCTTGAAGGCTGGGCTTGCGGACTCGCCGGATCATCCGGATGCGAAGTGCATATGGGATTTGATTCAGGCGTTGGATGATTACGTGCCGGAGCCGGTGAGGGACATTGACAAGCCGTTCTTGATGCCTATTGAGGACGTGTTTTCGATTTCGGGGCGCGGGACGGTGGTGACGGGGCGAGTGGAGCGAGGGATTGTGAAGGTTGGGGATGAGGTGGAGATCGTTGGGTTTCGGCCGACGTTTAAGCGGGTGGTGACGGGTGTGGAGATGTTCCGGAAGTTGTTGGACCAGGGGCAAGCTGGGGACAACATTGGGATCTTGCTGCGGGGAACGGAGAAGCACGAGGTGGAGCGTGGCCAGGTGGTGGCGAAGCCTGGGAGCATTACGCCGCATGTGAAGTTCAAGGGGCAGGTGTACGTTTTGACGAAGGAGGAAGGGGGGCGGCACACGCCGTTCTTTAACGGGTACCGGCCGCAGTTTTACTTTCGGACGACGGATGTGACGGGGAGTGTGAAGTTGCCGGCGGGTGTAGAGATGGTGATGCCTGGGGACAACGTGGAGATCGAGGTGGAGTTGATTACGCCCATTGCGTTGGAGCAGGGTCTTCGTTTTGCCATCCGCGAAGGCGGCCGAACCGTCGGCGCCGGCACCGTGACCGAGATTGTGGAGTAAGAGCCGGCCGGTTTCGGCTAGGGGGCGCGTATGCGTGAAAACGTGATGCTGGCGTGTGGCGACTGCAAGCGGCGCAACTACACCGCCACCCGCAACAAGAAAAAGCAAACGGCGCGGCTGGAGCTCAAGAAGTACTGCAAGTTCTGCCGTCGTCACACGCTGCACCGAGAGGTGAAGTAAGGTCATGGGGCGCAGGCCAGTAGCTCAATTGGTAGAGTCCCGGTCTCCAAAACCGGTGGTTGGGGGTTCGAGTCCCTCCTGGCCTGCCACGGAAACCCCCGGGAGGCATACGGCATGAAATGGTGGGAGCGGGTTAAGACATTCCTCCGGGAGGTCTCGGCGGAAACCAAGAAGGTCACGTGGCCGTCCCGGGACGAAACGCTGGCGACAACGGTGGTGGTCATTGCTGCTTCGTTTTTCTTTGGCATTTTTTTGTACCTCTGCGACCTGCTTTTTTTGAACCTGGTGAAGTGGGTCTTTAAGGTTTTGAGTTAAGGAAGGGATTATCTCAGCCATGCCTTTGCGTTGGTACATCGTCCACACCTACACCGGTTTCGAGGAAACCGTGAAGAGGGCTCTGGAGCAGCGCATTGAAGCGCTGGGCATGGCTGATCTGTTCGGTGAAATCCGCATCCCCACCGAAACCGTGGTGGAGGTGCGGGGTGGCAAGCGGCGGGAGGTGGAACGGAAGCTTTTTCCGGGCTACATCCTGGTGCAAATTGACCTGGACGACCCCAAGCGCGGGGATGAGGCGTGGCATTTGGTGCGCAATACCCAGCGGGTCACGGGGTTCGTGGGCTCGGGGAAAAAGCCCACGCCGCTCACCGATGAAGAGGTGGAGCAAATGCTCCACCAGGTGGTGGCCGCCAAGGAAAAACCCAAGCCCAAGTACGTGTTCGAAAAGGGCGAGCAGGTTCGCATTACCGATGGCCCCTTTGCCAGCTTCACAGGGGTTGTGGATGACGTGAACTTGGACCGCTCCACCGTGCGGGTGATGGTGACGATTTTCGGTCGCTCCACACCGGTGGAGCTGGAGTTCACACAAGTTCAGAAGGTGGGGTAAGAAGCCATGGCTAAGAAGATCGTGGCGTACATCAAACTGCAGATCCCCGCGGGGCAAGCCAACCCGGCGCCCCCGGTGGGTCCGGCGCTGGGCCAGCATGGCCTCAACATCATGGACTTCTGCAAGAACTTTAACGCCCGGACGCAAAAGATGGCCGGGACCATCATCCCGGTGGTGATTACCGTGTACTCGGACCGCACCTACACGTTCATCACCAAGACGCCGCCGGCTTCCTTCTTGCTTGCCAAAGCGGCGGGGGTGGAAAAGGGTTCCGGTGAGCCGAACCGGGTGAAGGTGGGGAAGGTGACCCGTGCGCAGGTGGAGGAAATTGCCCGCACGAAGCTTCCCGACCTCAACACAACCTCGCTGGAGGCGGCCATCCGCACCATCGAGGGGACGGCCCGTAGCATGGGCATCGAGGTGGTGCCATGAAGCGCTCCAAGAAATACCTTGCCGCAAAGGCCAAGCTTGAGCCCAAGAAGTACCAGCTTCGGGAGGCGCTCGAGCTGTTGAAGGAAATGCACTACACCAAGTTCGACGAGACCGTGGAGCTGGCCATGCGCCTGGGTGTGGATCCCCGGCACGCCGACCAAATGGTGCGGGGCACCGTGCTTTTGCCCCACGGTACCGGGAAGACCAAGCGGGTTCTGGTGGTCGCCACCGGGGATGCCGCGAAGGAAGCCGAAGAGGCGGGCGCCGACTTTGTGATGGGCGAGGAGGCGGTGGAGAAAATCCAAAACGGGTGGCTGGATTTTGATGCGGTGGTGGCCACCCCAGACATGATGCGGCACCTCTCCAAGCTCGGGAAGATCCTGGGCCCCCGTGGGCTCATGCCCAACCCCAAGACCGGCACCGTGACCACCGAGGTGGGCAAGGCGGTCCGTGAAATCAAGGCGGGCAAGGTGGAGTTCCGGGTGGACAAGACCGGCATCGTGCACGCACCCCTGGGCAAGATTTCCTTTTCCCTGGATCAGCTGGAGGAAAACGCCCAAACGCTCATTTCGGCGGTCATCAAGGCCAAGCCGCCGGCGGCCAAGGGGCGGTACGTACATTCGGCGGTCCTGTCTTCCACCATGAGCCCGGGTGTACCCCTGGATCTGGCCCAGCTTGAGGCCAAGTGAGGAAGAAGCCATGCTGACACGCGAGCAAAAAGAACAGCAACTGCAACTTCTCAAGTCGGCGTTGGTGCCGGCCGCTGGAGTGTTCGTGGTGGACTTCACGGGGCTTACGGTGGCTGAGGTCACCGAGCTGCGGCGCAAGGTGAAGGAAGCCGAGGCCAGCTACCTGGTGGTGAAGAACACCCTGGCCAGGATCGCCCTGAGCGGCACCCCCAACGAGCCGGTGAGCAAGCTCTTTGTGGGTCCCACGGCGGTGGCCTACACCAACAAGGACGTGGTGGCTCTCGCGAAGGTGCTTTCGGAGTTCGCCAAGGGGCACGACAAGCTGAAGTTCCGGGGCGCCTGGGTGGAAGGGCAGCTTTTGGACGCGGCGGGCGCTCAGCAAATCGCCAGCCTCCCCAGCAAGCAAGAGCTGGTGGCCCGGCTGTTGTTCCTGCTGCAATCGCCCATGCGTCGTCTGGTGGTGGCTTTGAATTGGCCTTTGAGGAGCTTGGCGGTAACCGTCAAGCAAATTGCCGATAACAAGCAGCAGAATTAGCCAGCAAGTGGCTAAAATAAGAGGAGCAAAGGAGAAGAACAATGGCGCAGATTCAAGAAATTGTCGAGCAAATCAAAAACATGACCGTCCTCGAACTCAACGACCTCGTGAAGGCTCTGGAGGAGGAGTTCGGGGTTTCTGCGGCCGCGGCAGCCATGCCGGTGGCGGTGGCTGGCGCCGGAGCCGCAGCTGCGGCAGCGGAGCCTGCTGAGGAGAAGACCGAGTTTGACGTCATCCTCGAAGATGCCGGTGACAAGAAGATCAACGTCATCAAGGTGGTGCGCGAGGTGACTTCCCTTGGCTTGAAGGAAGCCAAGGACTTGGTGGAAGGCGCCCCGGCCAAGGTGAAGGAAGGCGTTTCCAAGCAAGAGGCCGAGGAAATCAAGAAGAAGTTTGAAGAGGCTGGCGCCAAGGTCAAGATTGTTTAAGTTGCGGGCGCAGACGAAGCGCTGCCGAAGAGAGTATGATTGGCTGAGGAGGCAGGCGAAAGGCGACGGACGTTCGCTTGGTGCGTTGGGCTCTCCCCGCTGGCGATGGACACAAAGCCAGGAGGGGTGTTCTCACCTGCGCCGAAGCCAGGCGGGGGGCGTGTGCCCCGACCGCCGCTTTTCTGCCGTTACCGGTTTGATTCCCGGCCGTAAGGTTCGGGGATGAAGATTTAAGGAGCATACCAACATGGACAAAACCTCGGTGGTGGAAGCGGGTGAAAGGGTAAGCTTTTCAAAGATTCGCACGGCCATCCCTCTTCCCAACCTCATTGCCGTGCAGAAGGCCAGCTACGACCAGTTTTTGCAGATGGACCTGCTGCCGGAGGAGCGCAAGAATGTAGGGCTGCAAGCGGTTTTCACTTCGGTTTTTCCCCTCTCCGACTTCCGCTCCTCCTGTGAGCTGCACTTCGTCCATTACGAGCTGGGCGTCTGGGAATGCAAGTGCGGCAAGCTCTCGGGTCTTCAGCACTTGCGGATCAACTGCGAGCACTGCGGCAGCCGCATTAAGGCGGCGGAACCTCACGAGCTCACCACCGTGTGTCCCCACTGCGGGCAGGCCACGGTCAACGCCATCCCCCGCTGCTCCACCTGTAACTCGCCGGTGGGCCTCAAGGTCCAGTTCACCGAGGATGATTGCCGGGAACGGGGTCTCACCTACGCGGTGCCGCTCAAGGTACGGGTGCGCTTGGTGCTCTTTGAAGAAGGGCCGGAGCGCAAAATCCGCGACATTAAGGAGGAGGACCTGTACTTTGGCGAGCTGCCGCTGATGACCGCCACCGGCACGTTCATCATCAACGGCACGGAAAGGGTGGTGGTTTCCCAGCTGCACCGCTCCCCCGGGGTTTCCTTTACCTATGAAACCCCCACCTCCCTTTTGGCCAAGGTGGTGCCTTACCGCGGCTCGTGGATCGAGTTTGAGTTCGACAAGAAGCAGATCCTCTACGTGCGCATTGACCGCAAGCGACGCTTCCCGGGTACCGTGTTTCTGCGGGCCCTTGGCCTGGAAACCAACGCCCAGCTCCTGCAAAGCTTCTATCACACCTTCCCCCTGCACCTGGGCAGCAAGACCACCCTGGAGCTGGACGATCGGGTTTTGGCTGCGGAGGAGGAGCGAGCGGCGGCCAAAGGCGGTACCCGAGCCGCGGAGCCCACGCTGTTCGCTGGCCTCAAGCTCACCGCGGATCTCAAGAACAAGCTTTCCCAAAAGAAGCGAGTAAAGGTGGAGGTAGATCCCCGCAACTTGCTGGAGGGAATCCTGGCCGAGGATTTGGTCAACCCCACCACGGGTGAGCTTTTGTTCGAGGCCAACACGCCGCTCACGTTGGAGATCCTGGAGCATGCCCAGGAGCTGGGGATACAAAACCTGCTGGTGGCCTTCCCCAGCTGGGACCTGGTGGGCGAAATCCTCACCAAGACCATCGAGAAGGACAACGTCCGCTCCAAACGTGACGCGATCATGGAAATCTACCGGCGCCAGCGCCCCGGCGATCCCCCCACCGAGGACTCGGCCAAGGCGCTGTTTGAAGGGCTGTTCTTCGACGAGCGCAAGTACGACCTGTCCGAGGTGGGGCGCTTCAAGTTCAACGTCAAGCTGGGCTTGAACAAGCCGTTAAGCCAGCGCACCCTGGACCAGGAGGACTTCGTGGCGGTGGTGCGCTACCTCATGAAGCTTTCCCGCGAGGTGGGGCGCGTTGACGATATTGACTCGCTGGCCAACCGCCGGGTGCGGGCGGTGGGTGAGCTTTTGGAAAACCAGTTCCGGGTGGGCCTGGTGCGCATGGAGCGGGCCATCAAGGAGCGCATGACCATCCACCAGGACATCGAAAACGCCATGCCCCACGACCTGGTGAACGCCAAGCCGGTGGTGGCCGCGGTGAAGGAGTTCTTCGGTTCCTCCCAGCTTTCTCAGTTCATGGACCAAACCAACCCGCTTTCCGAGGTCACCCACAAGCGGCGGCTTTCCGCTCTGGGCCCCGGCGGCCTTTCCCGGGAGCGGGCGGGGTTCGAGGTGCGGGACGTCCACGCCACCCACTACGGGCGGATTTGCCCCATTGAAACCCCGGAAGGTCCCAACATCGGTTTGATTTCTTCACTTTCCTGCTACGCCCGCATTAACGATTACGGCTTCATCGAGTCCCCCTACCGCAAGGTGGAAAACGGGCGGGTGCTGGATCACGTGCGGGTGGTGGAAAAGGGGGATGGCCCATTCAACCTGGGCGACGTGGTGCTGCGGGAAGAGGTGGAAGCGGTCAACGCCAAGCTGGCCAAGCAGAAGAAGCGCCTGGTGAAGGTGGAACCCCACGTGTTTTACCTTTCGGCCTGGGACGAGGAAACCCTCAACATTGCCCAGGCCAACGCCCGGGTGGACGAAAACGGCTACCTCCTGGACGAAAAGGTCATCGCCCGGTCCGGTGGTGAGTTCGTGCTCATTGACCGCGACAAGGTGGACTACATTGACGTTTCGCCCAAGCAGGTGGTTTCGGTGGCCGCCGCCTTGATCCCGTTCCTGGAGCACGACGACGCCAACCGCGCCCTCATGGGCTCCAACATGCAGCGCCAGGCGGTGCCGCTGTTGCGGACGGAGGCGCCCATCGTGGGCACGGGCCTGGAAGAGGTGGTGGCCCGGGACTCCGGCGCGGTGATCGTTTGCCGCCGCTCGGGCGTGGTGGACACCGTGGATTCCCAGCGCATCATCGTGCGCGTGGAAGCCGAGGACCCGGAAACCGGCAGGCTACGGGATTTCGGTGCCGACATTTACCTCCTCACCAAGTTCCGCCGCTCCAACCAGAACACCTGCGTGAACCAAAAGCCCATCGTGCGCCCGGGACAGAGGGTGGTGAAGGGTCAGGTGCTGGCCGATGGGCCCAACACCGACCGCGGCGAGCTGGCCCTGGGTCGCAACGTGCTGGTGGCGTTCATGCCCTGGCGGGGCTACAACTTCGAAGACGCCATCGTGGTTTCGGAAAAGCTGGTGAAGGAGGACTACTTCACCTCGGTGCACATTGAGGAGCTGGAGGTGGCGGCCCGGGACACCAAGCTGGGGCCCGAGGAAATCACCCGGGACATCCCCAACGTGCCGGAGTCGGCGCTTAAGGACCTGGACGAGGCGGGGATCATCCGCATCGGCGCCTACGTGCGGCCGGGCTCCTACCTGGTGGGCAAGGTGACGCCCAAGGGCGAAACCCAGCTCACCCCTGAGGAAAAGCTGCTGCGTGCCATCTTTGGCGAAAAGGCCGGCGATGTGAAGGACGCCTCCCTGAAGTGCCCGCCGGGGATTTCCGGTGTGGTGGTGGGGGTCAAGATCTTCTCCCGTCGGGGTGCGGAAAAGGACTCCCGCGCTTTGGCCATCGAAGAGCAGGAAATTGCCCGCATCCGCAAGAACTCCGAAGACGAAAAGCGCATCATCCTGGAAGAGCGCAACAAGAAGCTGCGGGAGATCCTGGCCGGCGCCCAGGTGACCGAAGATGTGGCCGACGCTCACGGTGAGCTGGTGGCCAAAGCCGGCGACCGGCTTCCCGCCGAGGTGGTGGACCGGCTTACGGTGGGCGAGCTGCAGCGGCTGCCCCTGGCCGATGTGGCCATCAAGGAGCGGGTGCGGCTCCTGGTGAGCCAGGCCGAATCGCAAATCCAGGTGCTGGAAAAGCTCAACCGCGAGCGCATCGAGTTGCTCACCGCCGGTGACGAGTTGCCCCCTGGGGTCATCAAGGTGGTGAAGGTGTACGTGGCCATGAAGCGCAAGCTGCAGGTGGGCGACAAGATGGCCGGCCGCCACGGGAACAAGGGCGTGATTTCCGTGGTGCTTCCCGAGGAGGACATGCCTTTCCTGGAGGACGGCACGCCGGTGGAAATCGTGCTCAACCCTCTGGGCGTGCCCTCCCGTATGAACGTGGGGCAAATCCTGGAAACCCACCTGGGCTGGGCGGGCAAGGTTTTGGGCATGCGCTTTGCTTCGCCGGTGTTTGACGGCGCCACCGAGGAAGAGATCCGGGAGTGGCTGCGGCGCGCGGGTCTGCCTGAAGACGGCAAGACCAAGCTCCGGGACGGCGTTACCGGCGAGGAGTTCGAGCAGCGGGTAACCGTGGGCTACATTTACATGCTGAAGCTCTCCCACCTGGTGGACGACAAGATCCACGCCCGCTCCATTGGGCCTTACTCCCTCATCACCCAGCAACCCTTGGGTGGTAAGGCGCAGTTCGGTGGTCAGCGTTTGGGCGAAATGGAAGTGTGGGCCCTGGAAGCCTACGGGGCTGCCTATACGCTGCAGGAGCTTTTGACCGTGAAGTCCGACGACGTGGATGGCCGCTCCCGGGTGTACGAGGCCATCGTCAAGGGGAAGGTGCCCGAGGAGCCGGGGCTTCCCGAGTCTTTCAACGTGCTGGTGCGTGAGCTCCAGAGCCTTGGGCTGGATGTGGAGCTCATCAAGCGCCAGGTGGAGTCGTGAGGTGACACATGAGTGGACTGCCTCCGCAAGCTAGGGGTTTCTTTACCAAGCCGCGGGCTATCAACGATTTTGACGCCATCAGGGTGTCTTTGGCGTCGCCGGAAAAGATCCGGTCCTGGTCCCACGGCGAGGTGACGAAGCCGGAGACCATCAACTACCGCACCTTTAAGCCGGAAAAGGACGGGCTTTTCTGTGCCCGCATTTTCGGCCCGGTCACCGACTGGGAGTGCTTGTGCGGCAAGTACAAGCGCATGAAGTACAAGGGCGTGGTGTGCGACAAGTGCGGGGTGGAGGTCACCCGCTCGCGGGTGCGCCGGGAGCGCATGGGCCATATCGAGCTGGCGGCGCCGGTTTCCCACGTGTGGTTCTTCAAGGGCCTGCCCAGCCGCATCGGCCAGCTTCTGGACATGACCATCCGCGATCTGGAGCGGGTGCTCTACTTCGAAGCCTACGTGGTCATTGACCCCGGGGATGTGCCGGAGCTGGAGGAAAAGCAAATCCTCACCGAGGAGCAGTACCGCGAGCTCAAGAGCACCTACGGCGAAACCTTTGTGGCCAAGATGGGTGCCGAAGCCATCCAGGAGCTCCTCAAGCGGGTAGATCTGGACGAGCTGGCGGCGGAGCTGCGCTTGCAGATGCGCACCGAGCCTTCCGTGGCCAAGCGGCAAAAGGCGGCCAAGAGGCTGCGGGTGGTGGAGGCCTTCCGCAAGTCGGGCAACCGCCCGGAGTGGATGATCCTGGAGGTCATCCCGGTTCTGCCCCCGGAGCTTCGCCCCCTGGTGCCTCTGGACGGCGGCCGCTTTGCCACCTCCGACCTCAACGACCTTTACCGCCGGGTCATTAACCGCAACAACCGGCTAAAGAAGCTCCTGGAGCTGCGGGCGCCGGAAGTCATCGTGCGCAACGAAAAGCGCATGCTCCAGGAAGCGGTGGACGCCCTCTTTGACAACGGGCGGCGAGGGCGAGTGATCAAGGGCTCCAACGGGAGGCCCTTGAAGTCCCTCTCCGATGCTTTAAAGGGCAAGCAGGGGCGCTTCCGGCAAAACCTTTTGGGTAAGCGCGTGGACTACTCCGGCCGTTCGGTGATCGTGGTGGGACCGGAGCTCAAGCTGCACCAGTGCGGCCTGCCCAAGGAAATGGCCCTGGAGCTGTTCAAGCCCTTCATTTACCACGTGCTGGAGAAAAAGGGCCTGGCCAGCACCGTCAAGCTCGCCAAGGAGCTTGTGGACCAGCGCACACCGGAGGTCTGGGATGCCCTGGAGGAGGTGATCCGCGAGCACCCCATCCTGCTCAACCGCGCCCCCACCCTGCACCGCCTGGGCATCCAGGCGTTTGAGCCGGTGCTGGTGGAGGGCAAGGCCATCCGCATTCACCCCCTGGTGTGCGCCGCCTACAACGCTGACTTTGACGGCGACCAGATGGCCGTGCACGTGCCGCTGTCGCCTTTGGCCCAGCTGGAAGCCCGGGTGCTCATGCTGGCGCCCCGCAACATCCTTTCTCCGGCCTCCGGCAAACCGCTGGCGGTGCCCTCCCAGGACATGGTGCTGGGGATTTACTACCTCACCTCGGAGCGTTTGGGGCCACCGCCGGAAAAGCGGCGCAGCTTTGCCACACCTGAGGAGGTGCTGCTCGCCCACGCCAACGGCTTCATCGGCACCTTAGATCCCATCGAGCTGGTGTACACCGGCTACCTCATTGATCTCACCGCCGAAGCGGACCAGCAGGACGTGCTGCACGCCGACATGCAGTACGTGGAGCGGTGGCGGCTGGACACCACGGTGGGGCGGGTGATCTTCAACAGCGCCTTGCCCCAGGGCCTGCCGTTCATCAACGGGCAGCTCAAGAAAACCGGTTTGCAAAGCCTGGTGTCCTTCACTTACCTGCGCTACGGCCACGAAACCACCGTGCAGCTTTTGGAAGCCCTCAAGGACCTGGGCTTCACCTGGGCCACCAAAGCCGGCGTTTCCATTGGTGCTGGGGACATGATCACCCCGCCGGCCAAGGAGCGCATTATTCAGGAAGCACTCGAGGCCGTGGAAGAAGTGGAGCGGCAGCGCAGCTCCGGTGCCATTACGGCTGGTGAACGCCACAACAAAATCGTGGACATCTGGCATCGCGTTACCGAAGGGGTTTCCGATGCCATGTTCAAGGAGATGAAGCGGGTGGCCGAAGAGCGGCGGGAGATGAACCCCATTTACATCATGGCCGACTCGGGAGCCCGGGGTTCCAAGGAGCAGGTGCGGCAAATTGCCGGCATGCGCGGCCTGATGTCCAAACCTTCCGGCGAAATCATCGAAACTCCCATCACCGCCAACTTCCGCGAAGGGCTTTCGGTGTTGCAGTACTTCATCTCCACCCACGGTGCCCGCAAGGGCTTGGCCGACACCGCCTTGAAGACCGCCGACTCCGGGTACCTCACCCGCCGTTTGGTGGACGTTTCCCAGGATGTGATCGTCACCGAGCATGACTGCGGCACCGATCACGGCATCTACGTCACCGCCATCACTGAAGGCGGCGAGGTTCTGGAGAAGCTGCGGGACCGCCTGGTGGGGCGTGTGGCGGCGGAAGACATCGTGGACCCGGTGGAGGGCACGATCATCTGCCGCGCCGGCCAGGAAATTGACGAAGACCTGGCGGCGCTCATCGAGGATGCCGGTTACGAGCGGGTGAAGATCCGCTCGGTTTTGACCTGCCAGACCCGGCGGGGGGTGTGCCAGCTTTGCTACGGACGCATGTTAGCCACCGGCAAGCTGGTGGAGCTGGGCGAGGCGGTAGGCATCATTGCGGCCCAGTCCATTGGCGAGCCCGGTACCCAGCTCACCATGCGTACCTTCCACTACGGCGGTGCCGCTACCCGGGCCACCGAGCAATCCAAGCACGTGGCTTCCCGCTCGGGGAAGGTCAAGCTGCAAAACGTGCAGCTGGTCACCAACGCCGAAGGCAAGCAGGTGGTGGTATCCCGAAACGCCAAGCTGGCCATCGTGGATGACCGCGAGCGCGAGCGCGAGCGCTACAACCTGGTGTACGGATCGGTGCTGCTGGTCAAGGAAGGGGATGAGGTCCAGCCGGGCAGCGAGCTGGCGGTGTGGGATCCCTTCACCTCTTCGGTGCTCACCACGGTGGCGGGCACCGTGGAGTTCGTGGACCTGGTGGAGGGGGAAAACGTCCGCGAGGAAATTGACCGCACCACCGGTCACGCCCGCCACATCGTGGTGGAGCCCATTGGCGCCGACAAGCGAATCCCCACCATCATCGTGCGCACCGATGACGGCCGCGAGCGCCGCTACCAGCTGGCCATAGGCTCGCACCTCATGGTTAAGGAAGGTGACCGCGTATCGCCTGGCGATGTGCTCGCCAAGATCCCGCGGGAAACCACCAAGACCAAGGACATCACCGGCGGTTTGCCCAGGGTGGTGGAGCTGTTTGAGGCCCGCAGGCCCAAGGATGCCGCGGTGGTGAGCGAGATTTCCGGTGTGGTGCGGGTGGCCGAGCCCAGCCGTGGTACGCGTAAGGTCACGGTGGAAGCTAAGGAGGGCTTGATCCGCGAGTACACCATCCCCAAGACCGCGCACCTCATCGTGCAGGATGGCGATTTGGTGCAGGCCGGTGAGCCGCTCACCGACGGTCCCATGGACCCCCACGACGTGCTGGCGGTGCTGGGCGAAACCGAGCTGCAGCGCTTCTTGGTGGACAAAATCCAGGAGGTCTACCGCACCCAGGGCGTTTCCATCAACGACAAGCACATTGAGGTCATCGTGCGGCAGATGTGCCGGTTCGTGAAGATCACCGATCCCGGTGATACCGAGTTCCTGCTGGACGAGCAGGTGCCCCGCTACCGGGTGCTGGAGGAAAACGAGAGGGTGGAGCGCCTGGGCGGCCAGCCAGCCAAGTTCGCCCCGATCCTGTTGGGCATTACCAAGGCGGCTTTGGCTACCGAGTCCTTCGTTTCCGCGGCTTCCTTCCAGGAAACCACCAGGGTGCTCACGGAAGCGGCGGTTTCCGGCAAGGTGGACCACCTCTACGGCCTCAAGGAGAACGTCATCGTTGGACGACTTATCCCCGCCGGCACGGGAGCCAAGCTCTACCGCTACTTCCAAATTGCCCCGCCGGCACCGGAGGAGCTGCCCAAGGAGGAAGCCGAAGAGGAAACGCCGGTCACCGATGTGCTGGACGATGACCTGGATGTGGAGGAGTAGGCCGGGCCAGGAAACGGTTGACAGATGGCCTAACCTTGCGTAGAATCTGCAGGCTTTCCCGCCCCGTGGCGGGAGAGGAGTCGAGCGAAGAGGGTTCTTGAACGATTTGGGAGTGAAGTGAGGTTGCGATGCCAACGATTGCGCAGCTTGTAAGAATGGGTCGGGCAAAGGTCGTGGAGAAGACCAAGAGCCCGGCTTTGCGTGGGTGCCCGCAGAAGCGCGGGGTGTGCACCCGGGTTTACACCACGACCCCCAAGAAGCCCAACTCCGCTTTGCGGAAGGTGGCGCGTGTGCGTCTCACCAACGGCATTGAGGTGACCGCCTACATTCCCGGTGAGGGCCACAACCTGCAGGAGCACTCGGTGGTGCTCATCCGCGGGGGGCGTGTGAAGGACCTTCCCGGTGTGCGCTACCACGTTATCCGCGGCACTTTGGACGCCCAGGGTGTGGCCGGTCGGAACCAGGGTCGCTCCAAGTACGGCACCAAGCGGCAAAAGCAACAAGCTGCCAAAGCAGGAGGGAAGAAGTAATGCCACGCCGTCGAACCGTTGAGCGCCGCGAGGTCCTGCCGGACCCGGTGTACAATTCGCAGCTGGTCACCAAGTTCATCAACGGCATCATGCGCCGTGGGAAGAAGAGCGTTGCGGAGAAGATCTTTTACGGCGCCATGGAGCTCATTCAAGCACGCACCAACGACGATCCCATGAAGATCTTCAAGCGTGCGGTGGACCAGGTGAAGCCTCAACTGGAAGTGAAGTCCCGGCGGGTGGGTGGTTCCACCTATCAGGTGCCGGTGGAGGTACCCCCTAACCGGCAGCTGTCGCTTTCCATCCGCTGGCTTATCGAGTACGCCAAGCAGCGGCATGAGAAGTCCATGATGGAAAAGCTGGCGGCCGAGCTTTTGGACGCCGCAAACAACCGCGGCGGTGCTATTAAGAAGCGTGAGGATACGCACCGTATGGCTGAAGCCAACAAGGCCTTCAGTCACTACCGGTGGTAAGGGCAAGAACGGTGGTTTGGGAGTTTTTGAACGAAGGGATGTAGTGCTGACGTTGGCCTGAAAGGCCAGGAAAGGTTCTTTGAAAAGATGCCCCGAACGGTACCCCTAGAGAGGACTCGCAATATCGGCATCATGGCTCACATCGATGCCGGTAAGACGACGACTACCGAGCGAATCCTCTACTACACAGGGGTGAACTACAAGATGGGTGAGGTCCATGAGGGCACGGCCACCATGGACTGGATGGAGCAGGAGCAGGAGCGGGGCATCACCATTACGTCAGCAGCCACCACTTGCTTTTGGCAGGGGTCGTTCAACCAGTACCCCCCGCACCGCATTAACATCATTGACACTCCCGGGCACGTGGACTTCACCGCCGAGGTGGAGCGGAGCCTGCGTGTGCTTGACGGCGCGGTGGCCGTGTTTTCGGCGGTGGAAGGGGTCGAGCCGCAGTCGGAAACGGTGTGGCGCCAGGCCGATCGCTACCGGGTGCCGCGCATTGCCTTCGTCAACAAGATGGACCGGGTGGGCGCGGATTTCTTTGCGGTGGTGGAGCAAATCCGCAACAAGCTGCGGGCCAATCCGGTTCCCGTTCAAATCCCGGTGGGCAGCGAGGAAAGCTTTGTTGGCGTGGTGGACCTCATCACCGGCCAGGCCTACCTTTACACCGGCGATGAGCTGGGGGCGCACTACGACGTGGTGCCGGTTCCCAAAGAGCTCGAGGAGCTGTACCGCTTCTGGCGGGAAAAGCTCGTGGAGGTGGCGGCCGAGCACGACGAGGTCCTCCTGGACAAGTACCTGGGCGGTGAGGAGCTGACCCCTGAGGAAATCCGGGCGTCTTTGCGGGCCCAAACGGTGGCGCACAAGATCGTGCCGGTGGTTTGCGGCTCGGCGTTCCGCAACAAGGGCGTGCAGATGCTGCTGGATGCGGTGGTGGATTACCTCCCCTCGCCGGTGGATATCCCGCCCATCGAAGGGCATAACCTGGAGGGCAACCCCGAAACCCGCCCGGCGGACGACAACGCACCGTTTGCCGCTCTGGCGTTCAAGATCATGTCCGATCCCTTCGTGGGGCAGCTCACTTACCTGCGGGTGTACTCGGGGCACCTGTCCTCCGGCGATCAGGTTCTTAACGCTTCCCGCGGCAACGTGGAGCGCATCGGCAGGCTGCTGAAGATGCACGCCAACAAGCGGGAGGAAATCAAAGAGGTTTGGGCTGGCGATATCTGCGCGGTGGTGGGCTTGCGCAACGTGGCCACCGGCGACACCATTTGCGACCCCAAGGCGCCCATCGTCCTGGAGGCCATGCAGTTCCCGGAGCCGGTGATTGCCGTGGCCATTGAGCCGGCTTCCCGCGCCGATCAGGACAAGCTGGGCTACGCCCTGCAGAAGCTGGCCCAGGAAGACCCCACCTTCCGGGTGCACACCGACCCCGAAAGCGGTCAGACCATCATTTCCGGCATGGGGGAGCTGCACCTGGAGATCATCGTGGATCGCCTGGTCCGCGAGTTTAAGGTGCAAGCCAAGGTGGGGAGGCCGCAGGTGGCCTACCGCGAGACCATCACCCAGGAAGCCCAGGGTGAAGGGCGTTTTGTGCGGCAAACCGGCGGTCGGGGCCAGTACGGCCACGCCAAAATCCGCATTTGGCCGCTCACCGATGGTCGGGACTACGAGTTCCGCAACGACGTGGTGGGCGGTGTCATCCCCAAGGAGTTCATCAAGCCCGTGGATCAGGGGATCCGCGAGGCCATGCAGCGGGGGGTGCTGGCGGGCTACCCGATGATTGGCGTGGGGGTGAGCCTTTACGACGGCTCCTACCACGAGGTGGACTCCTCGGAAATTGCCTTTAAGGTGGCGGGCTCGATGGCCTTCCAGGACGCTGCGGCCAAGGCCAAGCCGGTGCTTCTGGAGCCGGTGATGGAGGTGGAGGTGGTCACCCCCGAGGAGTACATGGGGGACGTTCTGGGTGACCTCAACTCCCGCCGCGGCAAGGTGACGCATATGGAGCGGCGGCAAAACGCGCAGGTGATCACCGCGTTTGTGCCGCTGGCGGAAATGTTTGGGTACGCCACGCAACTGCGGTCCATGACCCAGGGGCGGGCCACCTACTCGATGCAGTTTGACCACTATGAAGAGGTTCCCAAGAGCGTGGCCGAAGAAATCGTGGCCCGTGTTCGGGGAAAGGCTTGATAACGGGGGTGCGTTATGGCCAAGCAGAAGTTTGATCGTACGAAGCCGCATGTGAACGTAGGGACGATTGGGCACGTGGATCATGGGAAGACGACGTTGACGGCGGCGATTACGAAGGTATTGTCGATGAAGGGGTTGGCTGAGTACAAGTCGTACGATGAGGTGGCGAAGGCGTCGATTGCGCAGGGGCGTCGTAATGAGATGAAGATTTTGACGATTGCGACGTCGCATGTGGAGTATCAGAGCGAGAAGCGGCACTACGCGCACGTGGACTGTCCTGGGCACGCGGACTACGTGAAGAACATGATCACGGGTGCGGCGCAGATGGACGGTGCGATTTTGGTGGTTTCGGCGGAGGATGGGCCGATGCCGCAGACGCGGGAGCACATCTTGCTGGCGAGGCAGGTGGGGGTGCCGTACATTGTGGTGTTTTTGAACAAGGTGGACAAGGTGGAGGATCCGGAGCTGTTGGATTTGGTGGAGCTGGAGGTGCGGGAGCTGTTGAGCCAGTACGATTTTCCCGGGGATGAGGTGCCGGTGATTCGTGGGAGTGCCTTGAAGGCTGGGCTTGCGGACTCGCCGGATCATCCGGATGCGAAGTGCATATGGGATTTGATTCAGGCGTTGGATGATTACGTGCCGGAGCCGGTGAGGGACATTGACAAGCCGTTCTTGATGCCTATTGAGGACGTGTTTTCGATTTCGGGGCGCGGGACGGTGGTGACGGGGCGAGTGGAGCGAGGGATTGTGAAGGTTGGGGATGAGGTGGAGATCGTTGGGTTTCGGCCGACGTTTAAGCGGGTGGTGACGGGTGTGGAGATGTTCCGGAAGTTGTTGGACCAGGGGCAAGCTGGGGACAACATTGGGATCTTGCTGCGGGGAACGGAGAAGCACGAGGTGGAGCGTGGCCAGGTGGTGGCGAAGCCTGGGAGCATTACGCCGCATGTGAAGTTCAAGGGGCAGGTGTACGTTTTGACGAAGGAGGAAGGGGGGCGGCACACGCCGTTCTTTAACGGGTACCGGCCGCAGTTTTACTTTCGGACGACGGATGTGACGGGGAGTGTGAAGTTGCCGGCGGGTGTAGAGATGGTGATGCCTGGGGACAACGTGGAGATCGAGGTGGAGTTGATTACGCCCATTGCGTTGGAGCAGGGTCTTCGTTTTGCCATCCGCGAAGGCGGCCGAACCGTCGGCGCCGGCACCGTGACCGAGATTGTGGAGTAAGACCATGGTCAAGGAAAGAATCCGCATTCGCCTTAAGGCCTACGATTACCGCTTGCTGGACCAGTCCACGGCGGAAATCGTGGACACCGCAAAGAGGACGGGAGCTGCGGTTTCCGGTCCCATACCGCTGCCAACCCAGATTCAGCGCTTCACGGTGTTGCGTTCGCCCCACGTGGACAAGAAATCCCGGGAGCAGTTCGAGATCCGAACCCACAAGCGCCTTTTGGACATCCTCGATCCCACCCAGCAAACCGTGGATGCGCTGATGAAGCTTGAGCTCCCGGCCGGTGTGGACGTGGAGATCAAGGCTTTCGGCGGGAAGAAGTGAGGGGGAAGCCATGGTGCGCGGGATTTTAGGCAGAAAGCTTGGGATGACGCAGATCTTCGATGAAAACGGCGAGCTGGTGCCCGTGACCGTGGTGCAGGCGGGACCCTGTGTGGTGGTCCAGGTTAAAACCCAAGCCAACGACGGCTACGATGCCGCTCAAATTGGCTTGGTGGAAGGCAAGCCGCCGCGGCACGTGCCGAAGCCTCTGGTGGGGCACTTTGCCAAGGCCCAGGTTCCGCCCACCCGCGTTTTGCGCGAGGTTCCGGTGGACGCTACAGCCGAAGTGAAGCCGGGGATGACTGTTCTTTGCGACATCTTTGCCCCGGGCGATGTGATCCGCGTGGTGGGGACCTCCAAGGGGAAGGGCTTCCAGGGAGCGGTGCGACGGCATCACTTCCGTGGTGGTGCGGCCTCTCACGGCTCCATGTTCCACCGGGCTCCCGGTTCCATTGGACCTTCGGCGTTCCCTTCCCGGGTCTTCCCTGGAACCAGGATGGCCGGTCGCATGGGCGGTGACACCGTAACCCTTAAGCGGGTGAAGGTGGTGAAGGTGGATGTGGAAAACAACCTGCTGTTCCTCAAAGGCGCGGTGCCGGGCGGCCGCAAGGCTTTGGTGCGCCTGGTGAAGGCGTGAGGGAGGCAAGCTCATGAAACTGCCGGTTCGTAACTGGGAAAACAACGTCGTGGGCGAGGTGGAGGTGCCCGACGAGATCTTCGCGTACCCTCCCAGGCCGCACCTGGTGTGGGAGGTGGTCAAGGCTTACCTGGCCGGGCTGCGCCGTGGGACCCACGCCACCAAGACCCGGGGTATGGTTTCCGGTGGTGGCAAGAAGCCGTGGCGGCAAAAGGGCACAGGGCGTGCGCGCCATGGCTCCATCCGCTCGCCCCTTTGGCGGCACGGTGGAACGGTTTTTGGTCCCCAGCCTCGCGACTACACGCTGAAGGTCAACGTCAAAGCCAAGAAGAACGCGTTGAAGTCGGTGCTCTCCGAACGGCTGGCGCAGGGGCGGCTGCACGTTTTGGCCGATCTTGAGGTGCCGTCCCCCAAGACCAAGGAAATGGTGGCGCGGCTTTCCAAGCTGGGTTTGGCCGGGGAGAAGGTGCTTTTTGTGGATAGCTACGACAACCTGAACCTTCTTCTCGCTACCCGCAACCGTCCGGAGTTGGCCACCGAGGATGCGGGCCACGTGCACGTGTACGAGGTTTTGAATGCCAAGCACGTGGTGTTCTCGCAGAAGGCCTTGCTGGCCTTGACGGAGGTGTTGGCCCAATGAAAGACCCCCGCGAGATTATCGTTCGTCCGCTCATTACCGAGAAGACCTCGGCCTTGCAGGAGCAGGCCAACGTCCTTTGCTTTGAGGTGGCCCCGGAGGCTAACAAGATCGAAATCCGGCAGGCGGTGGAAAAGCTCTTTGGGGTCAAGGTGGTCTCGGTGCAGGTGATTAACATGCGCGGCAAGCTGCGGCGCTACGGGCGCTTTTCGGGGTTCAGGCCCGACGGGCGCAAGGCTTACGTGCGTTTGGCTCCGGGCGAAAAGGCCCCGGAGTTCTTCGAGAAGGTGTGAGGGGGTGAGGTATGGCACTGCGCAGCTTTAAGCCCACATCGCCCGGTATCAGGTTCAAAACGGTTCTGGACTTTTCGGAAATCACCAAGGTCGAACCGGAAAAGAGCCTCACCCACGGCATTACCCGCTCCGGGGGCCGGAACAACGAGGGGCATGAAACGGTTCGCTTCCGGGGGGGTGGTCACAAGCGCCTTTACCGCATCATTGACTTCAAGCGGGACAAGCGCAACATCCCGGCCAAGGTGGCGGCTATTGAGTACGACCCCAACCGCTCGGCGCGCATTGCCCTGCTCCATTACGCCGACGGCGAAAAGCGGTACATCCTGGCGCCCCTGGGTCTTAAGGTTGGGGATTCGGTGATTGCCGCCGAAAAGGCGGAAATTGTCCCCGGCAACGCTCTGCCTTTGGCCAACATCCCGGTGGGTGCCATGGTTCACAACGTGGAGCTGAAGCCAGGGCATGGCGGGCAACTGGTACGGGCGGCGGGTGCGGCGGCCCAGGTGATGGCCAAGGAAGGTAAGTACGTGACCTTGCGCTTGCCTTCGGGCGAAATGCGCATGGTGCTGGCCACCTGCTGGGCCACGGTGGGCCAGGTGGGCAATCTTGACCACGCCAACGTGTCCATCGGCAAGGCCGGGCGCACGCGGTGGCTGGGCCGGCGTCCCCACGTCCGGGGCACCGCCATGAACCCGGTGGATCACCCCCACGGTGGTGGCGAGGGGCGAACCAAAGGTGGGCGTCACCCCGTTTCTCCTTGGGGACAACCTACCAAGGGTTACAAGACCCGGCGCAACAAGCGCACGGACCGGTTTATCGTGAAGCGGCGGAAGTAGGAGGGGTACGATGGCGCGTTCAATCAAAAAGGGTCCCTTTGTGGACGATCACCTGCTCAAGAAGGTGCAAAAGCTCAACGAAACCCGTCAGCGGCAGGTCATCAAGACCTACTCTCGTCGGTCCACGATCGTACCGGAGATGGTGGGGCACACCATTGCCGTGCACAACGGGCAAAAGTTCATCCCGGTGTTCATCACCGAAAACATGGTGGGCCACAAGCTTGGCGAGTTTGCCCTGACCCGCACGTTCCGGGGGCACGCGGGCACCAAGAAAGAGAAAGGCGCGGCTCACTGATGGGGGGTGCCATGGAAGCAAGAGCTCAACTCCGCTATTACCGAGGCTCGGCGCAAAAGGTCCGGCTGGTGGCCGACCTCATCCGTGGCCAGCAGGTGACCAAGGCCTTGGCCACCCTGCGCCTCACCAAGAAGCGCTGCGCTCGAGACCTGGAAAAGCTGCTGCGTTCAGCGGTGGCGAACTTCGAGCAGAAGAGCCCGGGTGTGGACTCGGGTCGGTTGGTGATCCGGCGGGTGCAGGTGGACCAGGGGCCCAGCTGGAAGCGCTTCCGCGCCGGCTCCATGGGCCGAGCGTTTCCCAGGCTGCGGCGCACCTGCCATATCGTTTTGGAAGTTGCGGATTTGCAAGGCTAGGAGGTTAATGTGGGCCAGAAGACACACCCCTACGGTTTCCGCTTAGGTTACAACCGCACCTGGCGGTCGCGCTGGTACGCGGAGAAGGATTACGCCAAGTTGCTCCACGAGGACCTGCGGCTGCGCAAGGAGCTCAAAGAGCGCCTTGCCCACGCCGGTGTGGCGGAGGTGGATATCGAGCGTACGGCCAACCGCATCCGCGTGACCATCATGGCGGCGCGGCCGGGAATCATCATCGGGCGCAAGGGCGCGGAGGTGGATAAGCTGGGCGAGGAGCTGCGCAAGCGCTACGGCCAGGATATCCACATCAACATCCAGGAGATCCAGCGGCCGGAAATTGAGGCGCAGCTCATCGCTGAGTCGGTGGCCCAGCAGCTGGTGCGGCGGGTTACGTTCCGGCGGGCCATGCGGCGGGCCATGGAAAACGCCTTGCGTTTTGGCGCCCAGGGTGTCAGAATCCGGTGCTCCGGGCGCTTGAACGGCGCCGAAATCGCCCGGTCCGAGTGGTACCAGGAGGGGCGGCTTCCTCTGCAGACGCTGAAAGCGGCCATTGATTACGGGTTTGCAGAGGCCTTTACCACGTACGGTGTGATTGGCGTTAAGGTTTGGGTTTACAAAGGCGAGCTACACCGCTCACGCGTGTTTCGCCGCCTGTAGGAAACGCGAGGTGCTGCCATGTTGATGCCGAAGAAGGTCAAGTTCCGGAAGCAGCAGCGGGGCCGCCGCCGGGGCATCGCCACCCGTGGCAACACGGTGGCCTTTGGTGACTACGGCTTGCAGGCCCTGGAGCCGGGCTGGATTACCGCCCGTCAAATTGAGGCGGCGCGTATTGCCATGACCCGGTACGTGAAGCGCGGTGGCAAGATCTGGATTCGCATTTTCCCTGACAAGCCGGTCACCAAGAAGCCCCTGGAAACCCGTATGGGAAAGGGTAAGGGGGCCCCGGAGGAGTGGGTGGCCGTGGTCAAGCCCGCGCGCATCCTCTACGAGATGGAAGGGGTCAGCGAAGAGGTGGCCCGCGAGGCCATGCGTCTGGCTGCCCATAAGCTTCCCATTAAGACTCGCTTTGTGGTACGGGGGCATGTGCGATGAAGGCCAAACAGCTGCGTGACCAATCCATTGAGGAGCTGCGGCGCACCGAGGCGGACCTTCTGGAGCAGCTCTTCAAGCTGCGTTTCCAGCGGGCCACGGGGCAAATGGAAAACCCCGGCAAGATCCGCCAGGTGCGGCGGGACATTGCCCGCGTGAAGACCGTTTTGCTGCAGCGTTTGCGGGAAGTGGAGTAGCGTATGGAAAACCGTGGAGAATCGCGGAAGACCGTCAAAGTCGGTACGGTGGTATCGCTGGCTGGGGCCAAAAGCGTGGTGGTGCAGGTGGAGAGCATGGTCATGCACCCGCTGTACCACCGGTTCGTGAAGCGCTCTCGCAAGTTCATGGCCCACGACGAGAACGGCGAATGCGGGCTGGGTGATAAGGTGCAAATCGTGGAGTGCCGGCCCTTGTCCCGGCGCAAGCGCTTTCGCGTGCAGCGGGTCATTGAGCGGGCGAAGTAAGGGGGGGTGAGCCATGATCCAAATGCGAACGATGCTCAACGTGGCGGATAACTCGGGAGCTAAGAAGCTCATGGCCATTCGCCATTTGGGCGGCTCATCGGTGGGTCGTTACGCCAAACTCGGGGACATCGTGGTGTGCTCGGTGAAAGAAGCGGCCCCTGACTCAGACATCAAAAAGGGCTCGGTGGTGAAGGCGGTTATCGTGCGCATGCGGCGCACCCACCGCCGCAAGGATGGCTCGTACATCCGCTTCGACGACAACGCTGCGGTGCTCATCAACAACCAGCGGGAACCCATTGGCACCCGCGTGTTCGGGCCGGTGGCCAGGGAGCTCAGGGAACGCCGCTTCATGAAGATCGTGTCCCTTGCCCCCGAGGTCCTGTAGGAGGCAACTATGGGCGGGTTCAAGATCAAGAAGGGTGACCAGGTGCTGGTGATTGCCGGCAAGGACCGCGGGAAGAAGGGGAAGGTCCTGCGGGTGGACCGCCAGCGGGGGCGAGTGGTGGTGGAGCATGTGAACATGATCAAGAGGCACACCCGTCCCAACCCGCGGGCTGGCGTGCAGGGTGGCATTGTGGAGCGGGAAGCCCCCATCCACATTTCCAACGTGATGGTCATTTCCCCGGACTCGGGTCGCCCGAGCCGGGTGGGGATTAAGGTGCTCGAGGACGGCCGCCGCGTGCGGTATGCCAAGGTAGATGGCGCGATTCTCGACCAATAAAGGGAGGGTACGGTGGCGCGCTTAAAGGAGAAGTACGAAAAGGAAGTGGTTCCCAAGCTCGTGGCCGAGTTTGGGATTAAAAACCCCATGGCGGTCCCCAGGATCGTCAAGGTGGTCTGCAACATTGGCATTGGGGAGGCGGCCCGCCAGCCCAAGCTGATGGAGCAGGCCCTGGACGAGCTGGCGGCGATCACCGGCCAAAAGCCGGTGGTGCGCAAGGCCCGCAAGTCCATCGCCCAGTTCAAGCTGCGGGTGGGCATGCAGGTGGGCTGCATGGTGACGTTGCGGCGGGAGCGCATGTACGAGTTTCTGGATCGCTTGCTCAACATTGCCCTGCCCCGTGTGCGCGACTTCCGCGGTCTTTCGCCCCGCGGTTTCGATGGGCGCGGGAACTACACCCTGGGGATCAAGGACCACCTGATCTTTCCCGAGGTGGACTACACCAAAGTGGAACGACCCAAGGGCATGAACGTAACGGTGGTGACAACGGCCGAAACGGATGACCAGGCTCGGTTTTTGCTGGCCGAGCTCGGCTTCCCCTTCGCCAAGAGTTAGGAGGCAGGAAGTGGCACGGACGTGTTTTTTTGCCAAGGCCGCGAGGAAGCCCAAGTTTAAGGTGCGGCACCGCAACCGCTGCAAGCTCTGCGGGCGGCCGCGTGGGTACATGCGCAAGTTTGAGCTCTGCCGTATCTGTTTCCGCAAGCTGGCCCTGGAGGGGTACCTCCCCGGGGTCACCAAGGCGAGCTGGTAGGGGGTGGCCATGACCATGACCGACCCAATTGCCGACTTTCTTACCCGCATCCGCAATGCGGTAATGGCGGGCAAGGATCGGGTGGACGTCCCGGCCTCTCGCCTCAAGCTGGAGCTCACCAAGATCCTCAAGGAGGAGGGGTTCATCCGCACCTTCAAGGTCCTGGAGGAGGGGCCGCAGGGAACCATCCGCCTTTACCTCCGTTACTCTCCTGAGGGTGAGCCCGCCATCCACGGCATTGAGCGGGTTTCCCGTCCGGGACGCCGGGTGTATATGGGTGTGGACGAGCTGCCCTCGGTGCGGAGGGGAATTGGGATTGCCGTGGTTTCCACCTCCAAGGGGCTCATGACCGACGCCCGGGCCCGCGAGCTGCGGGTGGGTGGCGAGGTCATGTGCAAGGTTTGGTAGGGGGTGGCTATGTCGCGGGTAGGAAAAAAGCCAATTGAGATCCCCAAGGGGGTTGAAGTTCACGTGGGCAACGGTGTGGTGCACGTGAAGGGCCCCAAAGGCAGCTTGCTGCAGCCGATTCCTGCCGGAATCTCGGTGACGGTGGAGGAGGGCAAGGTGGTGGTGACCCGGGCCTCCGACGAGCAGCAGCTGCGGGCGCTCCACGGCACCACCCGGGCCCTTTTGGCCAACGCCATTGCCGGTGTTTCCCAGGGCTTCAAGCGGGAGCTGGACATCGTGGGTGTGGGGTACAAGGCCGAAATTAAAGGTCCCCGGGAGCTGGTGTTCACCCTGGGTTACTCGCACCCGGTGAATTTCCCGCTGCCCGAGGGCATCCAGGTGTCCTACGACGCCAAGGCCAACCGCCTCACCCTGGAGGGCATTGACAAGCATCTGGTGGGTCAGGTGGCGGCGCGGATCCGCATGCTGCGGCCACCGGATCCCTACAAGGGCAAGGGCATTAAGTACGCGGACGAGGTCTTGAAGCTTAAGGCTGGGAAGTCGGGAGCGTGAGTATGGCTCGCTACGAAGATCGTAAGTCACGCAGACGGCGAATCCACTGGCGGATTCGCAAGGTGGTCCATGGCACTCCTGAGCGGCCGCGCCTGGTGGTGTACCGCTCCTTAAACCACGTGTACGCCCAGGTGGTGGACGACGTGGCGGGGAAAACCCTGGTGGCGGCTTCCACCCTCGAGAAGGAGCTGCGGCAGGGCTTGTCCCACTGCGGCAACAAACAGGCGGCGCGGGTGGTGGGACGCGCCATTGCCGAAAGGGCCAAAGAAAAGGGCATTACAACCGTTGTTTTCGACCGGGCGGGCTTCCGCTACCACGGTGTGGTAAAGGAACTGGCTGATGCCGCTCGCGAAGCAGGTTTGCACTTTTAGGGGCGCGCTATGGAAGATCGCGAATACCAACTGATTGATCGGGTGGTACACGTCAACCGGGTGACCAAGGTCGTGAAGGGGGGCAAGAACCTCTCGTTCTCGGCACTGGTGGTGGTGGGCGATGGCAACGGCCGGGTGGGCTTTGGCACCGGCAAGGCCAGAGAAGTTCCCCAGGCCATCAAGAAAGCCACGGAACAAGCGAAGAGGGCCATGATCGAGGTACCGCGTGAGGGAACCACCATCCCCCATGAGGTCATTGGGCACTTTGGCGCGGGGAAGGTCATCCTCCGTCCCGCCTCTCCCGGTACCGGTGTCATTGCCGGGGGCACGGTGCGCGCCATCATGGAAGCGGCGGGGATCGGCGACATCCTCACCAAATCCCTGCGCTCCACCAACCCCTATAACCTGGTGCGCGCCACCTTTGCCGCCCTGGAGCAGCTCACGCCCAAAGAAAAAGCTCTGGCCCTGCGGCGTATGGAGGAAACGGCCGAGCCACCTGAAACCGAGGTGCCCAAGGGACCCATTCCGGAGGTTGAGGTATGACGCCGCGAGCGAGAAAAGAGAAAAAGCAAGCGCTTTTGCGCATCACTCAGGTGCGCAGCCGCATTGGTAACCCCAAGAAGGTGGCGGTGGTGCTGACCCGCGGCTTGGGCCTCGGGCGTATTGGAAAGTCCGTCATCCTGCCTGACAACCCCTACACCCGCGGGATGATCGCCAAAGTACCGCACCTTGTGCGCGTAGAACCCTACGAGGAGTAGCCTATGGAACTCTCAAATCTCACGCCGAGAAAGGGCGCAACCAAAGACCGCAAGCGCGTGGGGCGGGGTCCGGGCTCCGGTCACGGGAAAACCGCCGGTCGTGGGCATAAGGGCGCTCTCTCCCGCTCGGGCACCCGTCGTCGCCGCAACTTTGAAGGCGGACAGATGCCGCTGGTGCGGCGCTTGCCCAAGCGCGGGTTTACCAACATCTTTGCCAAGGAAATGGCCATCGTCAACCTCGAGCAGCTGGAGCGCTTTCCAGCGGGGACCGAGGTGACCCCGGAGCTTCTGGTGGCCGAGGGCATCGTGAAGAAGCTTGGGGATGGCGTCAAAATCCTGGCCAAAGGGCAAATTACCCGGCCCCTGGTGGTGAAGGCCCACAAGTTTTCCGCGCAAGCCAAGGCTGCCATTGAAGCCGCCGGCGGACGCTGCGAGGTGCTGGCCCCATGATCGAGAGCCTGCGCAACATCTTTGCCATTCCCGACCTGCGCAAGCGGGTCCTGTTTACCTTCTTTTTGCTGGCGGTTTACCGGTTGGGGTCGTACATTCCGGTGCCCGGCATTAACCCGGAAGCGCTGGAGGAGTTCACGCGGCAAGCCCAGGGCACCATCCTTGGGTTTTTGAACCTCTTTTCCGGTGGCGCTCTGGGGCGCATGACCGTGTTTGCCCTGGGCATCATGCCCTACATTTCCGCGTCCATCATCCTGCAGCTTTTGACGGTGGTTTGGCCTTACCTGGAGAAGCTGTCCAAGGAAGGGGAGTTGGGGCGGAAGAAGATCACCCAGTGGACCCGCTACGGGACGGTGATCCTTTCCATCATCCAGGGCTCCGGTATTGCCGTGTTTCTGGAAAAGACCACGGCCCCGGGGGGTGCGCCGCTGGTGCCTCACCCCGGTTGGGGTTTCCGTTTCCTCACGGTGCTGACCCTGGTCACCGGCACGGCCTTCGTCATGTGGCTGGGTGAGCAAATCACCGAACGGGGCGTTGGCAACGGGATTTCTCTGATCATCTTTGCCGGTATCGTCGTTGGCCTACCTGCGGCGATCCTCAACACTCTGGAGGACATCCGTACCGGTGCCATGAGCATCTTCACCGCCGTGATCTTGGTTATCTTTGCTGTTGCGGTGGTGGCGGCCATTGTGCTGATGGAACGGGCCCAGCGCCGCATCCCGGTGCAGTACGCCAAGAGGGTGGTGGGCCGCCGCATCATGGGTGGCCAGAGCACCTACCTGCCGTTGCGCCTGAACACCGGTGGCGTGATCCCGGTGATCTTTGCCGCGTCCATCCTTTCGTTCCCTCAGACCCTTTCCCAGCTCATCCAGCACCCATGGGTGGCCGCGGTGTCGCGGGCTCTGGCTTACGGCGAGCCGCTTTACAACCTCTTCTACGTGGCCTCCATCATCTTCTTCTGCTACTTCTACACCTCCATCATCTTCAACCCCGAGGACACCGCCGACAACCTGCGTAAGTACGGTGGCTTTATCCCCGGTGTGCGCGCCGGTCAGCCCACCGCCGATTTCATTGACCGCGTCCTCACCCGCATCACCTTCGTGGGTGCCATTTACCTGGCGCTGGTGGCGATCCTCCCGGAAATCCTCATCGTTGGCTTTAAGGTGGCGCCCATTCCCGTTATTGGGCCGTTCCTCGATTCGCTGTTGCCGCGGTGGTTCACCGAAGGCTTGGGGGTGAAGTTTTACTTTGGTGGCACCTCCCTGCTCATCGTGGTGGGTGTGGCCATGGATACCGTGGCGCAAATCGAGGCGCAGCTGGTGATGCGGCACTACGAGGGCTTTGTGAAGGGTCGGCGGTTGCGGGGTCGGCGAGGCTAGGATGGTGACCCGGGCTTTGGATGTGGTGCTCTTAGGCCCGCCCGGTGCGGGCAAGGGGACGCAAGCCAAGCGTTTGGCCGCCACCTTCAACCTCCTGCACATCTCCACCGGTGACCTGTTGCGGGAGGAAGTGGGCAAGGGCAGCGAGTTGGGCCAGCAAGCGGCGAGCTACATGCAAAAGGGCGAGCTGGTCCCCGATGATCTGGTGGCGAAAATGCTGGTCACCCGCCTGCACAGCCAGCAGGGCTTGGCGGGTTGTGTGTTTGACGGCTATCCCCGGACCCGGGCGCAAGCTGAGCTTTTGGACGGGCTTCTGGCGGAACTGGGACGCCGGGTGGACGTGGCGGTGTACCTGGAGGTTCCCGACGACGAGGTGGTGGCGCGATTGGGCGGGCGTCGTTCCTGCCCCTCCTGCGGTGCGGTGTACCACCTACGCACCCAGCCTCCGGCCCGAGACGGGGTTTGCGACGTGTGCGGCAGCCAGCTGGTGGTGCGGGAGGATGACAGGGAGGAGGTCATCCGTCAGCGGCTGGCCGTCTACCGCACCCACACCGAACCGCTTCTGGAGCTCTACGGTGGGCGCGGGGTGCTGGCCAGGGTTCCCGGCCAGGGCACGCCTGAGGAGGTGTTCGTGCGGCTTGCCGACGCCGTGCGGGGAGGGCGCGAGCGTTGATGGTCCTCAAGACCCGGGCGGAGCTGGCGGTGATGCACAAAGCCAACGCTTTAGTGCAGGAAACCCTGCGCATGCTTGCCGATCATGTGCGCCCCGGGGTTTCCACCGCCGAGCTTGACCGGCTGGCCGAGGACTTCATCCTCGCCAAGGGCGCCAAGCCCGCATTCAAGGGGTACCACGGCTATCCCGCTACCCTCTGCACCTCGGTGAACGACGTGATCGTCCACGGGATCCCGTCCGAGCGCTGCATCCTCAAGGAGGGGGACATCATTTCCCTGGACTGCGGGGTAGTGGTGGACGGGTTTTACGGCGATGGGGCGGTCACTTTGCCGGTGGGGAAGATCTCCCCAGAGGCCCAGCGCCTCCTGCAGGTTACCCGCGAGTGCCTGGAGCTGGCGGTGAAGGAAGCACGCCCCGGACGGCGGCTGGGCGATGTATCTGCAGCCATCCAGAGGCACGCCGAAGAGGCAGGTTTCTCCGTGGTCCGGGAGTTCGTGGGCCACGGCATTGGGCGCTCGCTCCACGAGGAACCGCAGGTTTGCAATTACGGAGTTCCGGGTACCGGGCCCGAGCTGAGACCCGGTTTGGTGCTGGCCATCGAGCCCATGGTCAACGAAGGTAGCCCCCATGTGCGCGTGGACGCCGATGGCTGGACAGCGCGCACGGAAGACGGTAAACTTTCTGCCCATTTTGAGTACTCCGTGGCCGTCACGGAAAACGGCCCCTGGGTGCTCGGAGTGGAAGGGTAAGGAGTGGGGATGGCGAAAGAGGAGGCCATCGAGGTCATGGCCACCGTTGTGGAAGCCTTGCCCAACGCGGTGTTCCGCGTTGAGCTGGAAAATGGTCACACGGTGCTCGCCCACATTTCTGGGAAAATGCGGAAGCACTTCATCCGCATTCTCCCTGGGGACAAGGTGCTGGTGGAGCTTTCACCGTACGACCTGACCCGCGGGCGCATCGTGTACCGCTACCGGTGAGGAGAGGGTTATGAAAGTTCGTTCGTCGGTTCGTCGGATTTGCGCGAAATGCAAGATCGTCCGTCGCAAAGGGGTCATTCGCGTGATTTGCGAAAACCCCAAGCACAAGCAACGGCAGGGTTAAGGGAGGAAGACTGTGGCCCGCATTGTTGGTGTTGATTTGCCGCCAAACAAGCACGTGGAGATCGGCCTCACCTACATCTACGGCATTGGCCGTTCGCTGGCCAAGAAGATCCTGGCCAAGGCCGGTGTGGACGGGATGGTCAAGTGCAAGGACCTCTCCGAAGATGAGGTGCGCCGCATTGCCCGGGTCATCCAGGAAGAGGACATCAAGGTTGAGGGTGACCTGCGCAAGGAAATAGCCATGAACATCAAGCGCCTCATGGAAATCGGCTGCTACCGTGGGGTGCGGCACCGGCGGGGTTTGCCGGTTCGGGGCCAGCGCACGCATACCAACGCCCGCACCCGTAAGGGCCCGCGGCGGGCTACGGTGGCCAAGAAGAAGAAGGTAGCCAAGTGAGGAGGGTGAAGTAACCATGGCAAAAACGCAAGGAGCAAAAAAGCCCCGGCGGCGTGAAAAGAAAAACGTGCCTCATGCGGTGGCCCACATTCAGGCCACCTTCAACAACACCATCGTGACCATCACCGACCCTTCGGGGAACACCATCTGCTGGAGCTCGGCCGGGCGCATTGGTTACAAGGGATCCCGCAAGGGCACCCCCTACGCCGCGCAGCTGGCGGCCCGCAACGCCGCAGAGCAAGCGCAGGAGCACGGGGTGCGGTCGGTGGACGTGCACATCAAGGGCCCCGGGGCCGGACGGGAGTCGGCCATTCGGGCGCTGGCCGCCTCGGGCCTGGAAATCAAGAGCATCAAGGACGTCACCCCCATTCCTCACAACGGTTGCCGTCCGCCCAAGCGGCGCAGGGTGTAAAGGTTTAAGGAGGAACACGTGGCAAGGTACACAGGACCGGTTTGCAAGCTTTGCCGGCGGGAAGGCATGAAGCTCTTCCTCAAGGGGGAGCGGTGCTTTAAGGAAAAGTGCGCGGTGGAGCGGCGGGCTTACGCCCCTGGGGAGCACGGGAAGCGCCGCAACAAGATGCAGCCCTACGGCCTGCAGCTGCGGGAAAAGCAAAAAGTGCGTCGCGTTTACGGCGTGCTGGAGGCCCAGTTCCGGCGCTACTTTGAAGAGGCGGCGCGGCAAAAGGGCGTTACCGGCGAGAACCTGCTCCGCCTGTTGGAGCTGCGCCTGGACAACGTGGTGTACTCGCTGGGCTTTGCGTCTTCCCGGGCCCAGGCCCGGCAGCTGGTGCGACACGGGCACATCCTGGTCAACGGGCGGAAGGTCAACATTCCGTCCTTCTCCGTGAAGCCGGGCATGGAAATTGCGCTGCGCGAGAAGATGCGCTCCAACCTCTTCGTTCAGGAAGCGCTGGAAACCGCCCAGGCCCGGGGCGTGCCCCCGTGGCTGGAGCTGGATGCCGAAAACTTCAAGGGGAAGGTCCTGGCCCTGCCCACCCGCAGCGACATCCGCACGCCGGTACAAGAGCAACTGATCGTCGAGCTGTACTCGCGGTAAGGAGGGGTCATGAGAACCTTGGAAATTGTTAAGCCCCAGAGCGTGGAGTTTGACCGCAAGGCCTCCACGACCACCTATGGGGTTTTCACAGCACAGCCCTTTGAGCGCGGCTGGGGGGTGACGGTGGGCAACGCCCTCCGTCGCATCCTGCTGTCGTCCATTGAAGGTGCGGCGGTGACCGCGGTGCGCATCAACGGCGTGGCCCACGAGCTGGACAGCGTCCCCGGCCTGGTGGAGGACGTCACCGACTTCATCCTCAACCTCAAGCGGGTGCCGCTGCGGCTGCACTCGGGGGTGAAAACCACCGCCACCATTTCCGTCACCGGCCCGGGAACCATCACCGCTGCTGACATTAAGGCCGGCTCCGAGCTGGAGGTGGTGGATCAAAGTGTGTATTTGGGCCAGCTTTCGGAGAAAACCAAGCTGGAGGCCGAGCTCATCATTGAGCGCGGGCGCGGGTGGGTCCCGTCGGAGGAGCGGCGGGATGAGGAGAGGGGCATTGGCTTTATCCCTGTGGATGCTTCCTTCTCACCGGTGCGGAAGGCCAACTTCCGCATTGAGCCGGCCCGCGTGGGGCAAGCCACCGACTACGAAAAGCTGATCCTGGAAATTTGGACCAACGGCGCCATCACCCCTCACGATGCCCTGGTGGAAGCGGCGCAGCTCCTCTCCGAGCATCTGGCCATCTTCGGGACTCAGGCGCCGCTGGGAACGGCGGCGGCGGGCGGCGCTGCCGGGAAGCTGGGGCAGGGGATTGAGGTCCTGGAGCTCGCCAAGGCCACCGAAACGGCCTTGCGCAACGCCGGCATCCTCACCCTCCGCGACCTGGTGGCACGCACCGAGGATGAGCTTCTGGAGCTGCCGCGGCTGGGTAAAACCGCCGTGAGCGCCATCAAAAAAGCCTTGGACCGCGAGGGGCTGGCCCTGGGCATGCCCATTTCGGGCGCGTAACGGAACATAAGGAGGCGAACCATGCGACACAACCGCGCTGGCAGAAAGCTCGGCCGCGTTTCCGAACACCGGCGGGCCCTGTTCCGCAACCAGTTGCTTTCGCTTATAAAGCACGAGCGCATCATCACCACCTTGCCCAAGGCCAAGGAGCTTCGGCCCATTGCCGAACGCATGGTGACCTTGGGGCGCAAGAACTCGGTTCACGCCCGTCGTTTGGTGAACCGCTGGATTTCCGATCGGGACCTCATCAAGAAGCTGTTTTCGGAAATCGCCCCCCGCTTTGCCACCCGCCCCGGCGGCTACACCCGGATCGTGAAGCTCGGACCTCGCAAGGGCGATGGGGCCGAGCTGGCCATCCTGGAGTTCGTGGATTACAAGCTGCCGGAAGCCAAGAAGGCCAAGGAAGCGAAAGAAGAAAAGGCCAAGGAAAAGAGCGCCTAAGTTGGGCGTGCGTGGCGCTAAAAAATCTGGGGACTGAGCCGATGAACCTGAAAAAGGTCGTATTGGCTTTGCTGCTTCTCCTGGGGTTAGGGGTCCCCCAGGTGGGTGCGGTTTCCATGGGGCTGCCAGCGCTCACCCCGGATTTGAGCGTTTTGCCGCTCCACAGCTTCCGGATTGATTTTGGGGCCCTGACCGTGTTGCAAATGCGTTCCCTGCGCTCCCAGCGACCGGGCGACCTTTGGGGGCCGTACCTGGCCATTACCTACGGGGCGGCGCCCAACGCTGAGCTTTCGGTGGACGGCATGATTTACAAGGTTTTCGAGCCCGAACGGGGCAAGGGTTCCAGCGCCGTGGGCGACTTTGCCGTATGGGGGAAGTTCATCCTTGGCGATAACCGCGGGAACTTGAAGTACGGGGTACGGTTTGGAGCCAAGCTGCCCAACACCCCCTCCAACAAGGACTTCGGCACCAACCAAACGGACTTCTTCATGCACGTTTTCGCCGGTGCTCCTTTCCGTGGCTGGGAGGTCTCGGCTTTTGGGGGGATCGGCATCCTGGAGCGTCCCCGCGGCGAGGAGTCCCAGGACGACATCGCCATGGTGGGTGTGCTGGGGAAGCGGCCTTTCGGCAAGGGAACCCTGCGCGTGGAGGCCCAGGGCTTTACCAAATCGCGAATTTACGGGGACAACTGGGCTCTGGCGGCCAACCTGGAATGGCCCGTTTCGCCTTCCTTTGCCATCCTCGGTGGCGGTCAAATTTCCAAGGGTCGCTTCTACGGTTCCGGCGAGGTCCGCATCGGTCTCGTGGCCCGGTTTTAGAGCAAACCCAACATCCGCAAGCCTCACCCCGGTAAAACGCCGGGGTTTTTTGTTTCTTCCGGGTGGCCCACCCGGTTTTAAACGAACAGGCCTTCGGCCCCCTTGACACCGGGTTTGATCTCTTGTATAACCATATGGTGATGGAGGGAGCATGAGACGTGGAGTTTGGATGCTCGTGTGTTCTTTGGGGTTTTGGGCGGGCAGCACATGGGCCCGGGAGTTGAGCCTGGAAGAAGCTATGCGTCTGGCGCGGGAGCGGCAAGCCACGGTGCAGGCGGCCAAAGCCGAAGAAGAAGCGGCCGCGCAGCGCGTGAATCAAGCCAAGGGCTTCCGCCTTCCCAGCTTGCGCTTCGATGAGGTGTTCATCCGCACCGACTCACCGGCTGAGGCCTTTGCCCTCAAGCTCAACCAGGAGCGCTTTTCCTTTGCAAGCTTCATGACCACCGATCCCAACCGCCCGAAAAAGCTGGACACCGCCATTTCCCGCTTTGAGCTGCAGCTCCCGGTGTACACGGGCGGAGAGCTTTCTTCCCGGATCGCCCAAGCCCAGCGCTTTGCGGAAAGCAAAACGCTGGCCAGACAGTGGGCTGAGCGGCAAGCGGCCCTGGCTGCGGCGGAGGCCTACGTGATGCTGGCGCAAGCCCAGGAGTATGTGGCGTTGCTGCAAAAGGCTCGCGACACGGTGGCGGCCCACGTGGCTTTGGCCAAGGCGTACGTGGATCAAGGGATGCTGGTGGAAGCCGAGTACCTGCGGGCGCAGGTGGAGCTTTCCCGGCTTGAAGACCTCTTGGCGCAGGCCAAAGGCCAGGAAGAAGTTGCGCAAGCCAACCTGGCTTTCCGGCTGGGCCTGGAGCAGACGGAGCGCTTTGAGATTAAGCCCTTGGCATTGCCTGCGGGACCTGCTGGTGGCCTCGAGGAGTATTTGGCCACCGCGGAAGCCCGCCCCGATGTGCGGGGGGCCGAGGCCATGGTTAAGGCCGCGGAGCTGGAAGCCCAGGTGAAAAAGGCCGCCTTCCTGCCCAAGGCGGGGATCGTGGCCCGGGCTGACTGGGTGGACGACACGCTCTTTGGCACCCACGGCGACAGCACCACGGTGATGGCCGTGGTGGGCGCCAACCTGTTTGCCGGCGGGTCCGATCGTGCAGCGGTGGCGGCCGCCCGGGCCGAAGCGCGCGCGGGAAGCGAGCAGGTGAGGTTTGCCCGCCAGGGGGTGGCGCTGGAAGTGCGGCAAGCGTTCGTGGAAGCGCAGGTGGCGGTGGCACGGGTGGCCACCGCCCGCAAGGCCCTGCAGGCCGCGGCGGAGGTGGAACGGGTCACCACCGAGCGGTTCCGGCAGGGGGTGGTGAAGATGATTGACCTTTTGGACGCCGACACCGCCCGGCGGGAAGCGGAAACGCGGGAGCTGGTGGCGCGAGCTGAAGCGCACCTGGCCCTTTTGCGCCTGGCTGTCAAAGCCGGCCGGGAACCGGAATCGGCACTGCAGTAGGTTTTTCGCAAGGAGGAAATCATGAGCAAGACGTGGGTTTGGTTTTTGACCTTGGGAGTTTTGGTTGCGGGTTGCAAAGGGGGAAAGGACCACGTGGCGGCCCCCGCCCAGGAGGTGGGGAGCGTGAAAGCCCGCGTGGTGGCGGTCAGTGCGGTCACGAAAAAGGAGCAGCACGCGGTGATGGGCACGGTGGAAGCGGAAAAGACCGCGGCGGTGTCCTCGCGGGTGATGGCCACAGTACTGGCGGTGCACGTGAAACCCGGAGATCGGGTGCGCAAGGGGCAAGTACTGGTGGACATTGATCCCGAGACCGCCAAGGGCCAAGAGGCTCAGGCCCGCGGGGCTTTGGCGCAAGCTCGTGCGGCATTGGCCTTGGCTGAAAGGAACTTCCAGCGCTTCAAGGCCCTTTACGAGGCCAAGGCCGCTTCAGAACTGGAGCTCGATATGGCCAAAATGCAGTACGAACAAGCCAAAGGAGCGGTGGAGCAGGCGGAAGGTGCGGTGGCAGCTGCCAGCTCCGTGGCCAGGGAAAGCCGGGTGGTGGCGCCCTTCGACGGTTACGTCACCGCCAAGCTGGTGGAAGCGGGGGACCTGGCGGCGCCCGGCCGACCGCTGGTGATGCTGGAGTCGGCCACCGGCAGGCGCCTGGTGGTTACCGTGCCCGAGGGCACGTGGTCGCAAGTGGCCTTGAGCTTGGGCCAGGAAGTGCCGGTGACGCTGGATGCCCAACCCGGAAGGGCGTTTACCGGAAAGGTGGTGGAAATCACACCCTCGGCTGATCCCGCCACGCACTCCTTCACGGTCAAGCTGGCCCTGGATCAAGAGGGGGTTCCGGCCGGCTCGGCGGGGCGCGCCCTGTTGCCCGGGGCCCAGCGTCAGGCCTTCATGCTGCCCAAAGAAGCGGTCCTCCACGTGGGCGGCCTCACCATGGTGGTGGTGGTGGACGCCCAGGGCCAGGCGCGATCCCGGGTGGTCACCGTGGGACCGGAGGAAAACGGGATGGTGGAGGTGCTTTCCGGCCTTTCGGGGAGCGAACGGGTGCTGGTGGGCCTGCCCCAGCCCCCAGCGGATGGAGCGCGGGTGGAGGAGGTGTAAGCCGTGAACGGCGAAAAGAACAACCTGCAGCTTACGAAAAGGGAAGCCATGCGGCTGCGCATGGCCAGGCGCCCGCTGGGGGCCTCCGGCCGAATTGCCAAGGCTTTCCTTGAGTCCAAACTCACGCCCCTTTTGGTGGTGTTCTCTTTGCTCCTGGGTGCCTTTGCGGTGATGGTCACTCCCCGGGAGGAAGAACCGCAAATCAAGGTGCCAATGGTGGACGTTTTTGTGGGCTTCCCGGGGGCCACCGCGCAGGAGGTGGAACGCCGGCTCATCACCCCGCTGGAGAAGGCCCTCTACGAGATCCCCAACGTGGAATACATCTACTCCACCTCCCAGCCCTCGGGAGGCATGATCATCGTGCGCTTCCTGGTGGGCACGGACCCCGACCAGGCGGTGGTGCGGGTGCACAGCAAGCTGGCGGAGCTTACCCCCACGCTGCCGGCGGGGGCGATGCCGCCGGTGGTGGCTCCTCGCTCCATTGACGACGTGCCGGTGGTGGCCTACACCCTCTGGTCGCCCTCGGAGCCGCCGGTAGCCTTAAGGCAGGTGGCCGAAGAGCTCAAGAACGAGCTCACCCGCCACCCCCGGGTGGCGCAGGTGTGGGTGCTGGGAGGGCAGCGGCGGGTGGTGCGGGTGACCTTTGACAAGGACCGCTTGGCCGCCCATCACGTGTCTTTGCTCCAGGCCTACCAGGCGGTGGCTGGCCTGAACTGGAGCTTGCCGGCAGGCTCCTTTGCCCAGGCCGACCAGGAAGTGCTGGTGGACGTAAGCGCGTTCTTCCGCTCGGCGCAAGAGGTGGCCAATGCGGTGGTGGCGGTGTACGCCGGGCGACCGGTTTACCTTAAGGACGTGGCCGAGGTGGCCGATGGCCCCGAGGAACCCAACCAGTACGCGTGGATGATCGGTGGCCCCGCCGGCCACGAAAAGGACTTGCCTGCCGGCCTGGTGGCGCCGGCGGTGACCGTGGCGGTGGCCAAAAAGCCCGGCACCAACGCGGTGCAGCTGGTGCGGGAGCTGGACAGCCACCTGACCACGCTGCAGGGCAAGGTGATCCCCTCTTCGGTGCGCGTCACCAAGACCCGGGACTACGGTTTTACCGCCAACGAGAAGTCCTCGGAGCTCATCGAGCACATGGCCATTGCCACCTTTGCCGTGGTGCTGTTGATGGCCTTTGCGTTGGGGCGAAGGGAAGCCATTGTGGTGGCGGTGGCGGTGCCGGCAACCCTGGCTCTGACGCTGGCATCCTCGTACCTCTTTGGCTACACCCTCAACCGCGTCACGCTCTTTGCCCTCATCTTTGCCATCGGCATCCTGGTGGATGACGCCATCGTGGTGGTGGAGAACATCCACCGGCACTACGAACTGGGGTGGGCACCTCCGCGCCAGGCCACAGTGTACGCGGTGGACGAGGTGGGAAACCCCACCATCCTTGCCACCTTCACGGTGGTGGCGGCCCTTTTGCCTCTGGCCTTTGTGTCAGGGTTGATGGGCCCGTACATGCGCCCCATCCCCATTAACGCTTCGGCGGCCATGCTGTTCTCGTTGCTGGTCGCCTTTGTGGTTTCCCCATGGCTTACCTTCAAGCTCTTCCGCAGGTGGGCGGAAGCGCATTTGGGTGGCGAAGCGAAGCCTGATGCGGAAACCCGTGAGGAAAGCAAGCTGCACCGTTTTTATCAAAAGCTCTTCACGCCGCTTCTGGCTTCGGCCTGGCGACGGTGGGCGCTTTTGGCCGGAGTGGTGGTTTTGCTCCTGGGATCCATGGTGCTGGTGGTCGTCAAAGTGGTGACGGTAAAGATGCTGCCCTACGACAACAAGAGCGAGCTGCAGGTGGTCATTGATATGCCCGAGGGCAGCACCTTAGAAGCTACGGCGGCGGTGGCCCGGGAGCTGGCGGAAACCCTCAGGCAGGTTCCGGAAATCACCGACATGCAGGTTTACGTGGGAACTTCGGCCCCCTTTAACTTCAACGGTTTGGTCCGCCATTACTTCCTGCGCTCAGGGCCGCTGGTGGCGGACATCCAGGTCAACCTCTTGCCCAAGCACCACCGTTCCCGGGCCAGTCACGACATTGCCAAGGCGGTGCGGGAGCTTTTGCAACCGGTGGTGGCAAAGACCCCGGCCAACGTCAAGGTGACCGAGGTGCCTCCCGGCCCGCCGGTGCTTTCCACGCTGGTGGCGGAAGTTTACGGCCCGGAGCTGGAGGCGCGGCTGGCCCTGGCGCGGGAGGTGCGGAAGATCTTTGAGCAAACCCCTGGTGTTGTGGACGTGGACTGGTACGTGGAGGACCCGGCGCCCAAGCTGGACCTGCGGGTGGACCGGGAAAAGGCCATGCGCGCCGGCATTACGCCGGAAATGATTGCCCGCGCCCTGCGGGTGGCCCTGGATGGGGCGGAGGTCACGCTTCTCCACGACGAACGCTCGCGTACGCCGGTGCCTCTGGTGTTTAGGCTGCAGCGGGCCCAGCGCTCCAGTGTGGCCAGCCTCCTGGACGTGCGGTTGCACGGAGCCGCCGGCCAACTGGTGCCGCTTTCCGAGCTGGTGACGGTGGTTCCCACCAGCCGTGAGCGCTTCATTTACCACAAGAACCTGCGGCCGGTGACCTACGTGGTGGCGGAAATGGCAGGCGTTCTGGAAGCGCCGGTGTACGGCATTCTCGCCATGGAGCGGCAAATCGCCAGCCTCAGGGGTCCCGATGGCCAGCCCATCGAGGTGATCTCCACCCATTTGCCCGCCGACAACACCCGCTACAGCCTCAAGTGGGATGGGGAGTGGCACATTACCTACGAAGTGTTCCGCGATATGGGTGTGGCCTTTGCGGTGGTTTTGGTTCTCATTTACCTGCTGGTGGTGGGGTGGTTCCGCTCCTTCGTAACCCCCCTCATCATCATGGCGCCCATCCCCCTCACGTTGGTGGGCATTCTCCCCGCTCACGGCTTGTTTGGCGTCTTCTTCACCGCTACCTCCATGATTGGCTTTATTGCTCTGGCGGGGATCATCGTCCGCAACTCGATCTTGCTGGTGGACTTCATCAACCTGGAGCTGGCCGCCGGTGAAACCTTGGAAGACGCCGTGATCAAAGCGGGGGCGGTGCGCTTCCGGCCCATTGCTCTCACCGCGGCAGCGCTGGTGGTGGGCGGGGCTGTAATTCTTTTGGACCCCATCTTCCAGGGGCTGGCGGTGGCGCTGATTTCGGGGGTGGTGGTCTCCACCATGCTAACGTTGGTGGTGATTCCGCTTTTGTACTTCATGTACGTGAGGACCGTGGGGGTGGAGAAGGTGATCTCCGCCAACGGTGACGAGTAAGAAAGGGGGGTTAAGAACATGACGATTAACGAAGCGTTGCGAGCCATTGCGGGGTTTTTCGTGTTGGTTTCCTTGGCCTTGGGGCACTGGGTCAACCCGAACTTTTACTACTTCACGGCCTTTGTGGGCCTGAACCTGCTGCAGTCGGCGTTCACCAAGTGGTGCCCCATGATCAGCCTGTTGCGGGCCTTGGGCTTAAAGGAGTAGGCCATGAAGTTCTTGATGATCATCGTGGATGAAAGCAAGAAGGAAGAGCTGGAGGTGTTGCTCAACCGGGTGGGGGTGGAGGGCTACACCGAAATCCCCCGGGTGGTTGGGGTCGGCACCACCGGACCCCGGTTGGGCTCCCGCGCCTTCCCCAAGACCTCGGCGCTCATCTTCACGGTGCTTTCCGAAAGCACTCTGGAAACGCTTCTCTCCACCCTGCGGGAGTTCTGCCGGGAGTGTGGGGAAAAGCTGAAGCTGGTGTCCTGGGATGTTAACGAGGTGAAGTTGTGAAGCGCCGACGGATCCAGCTGACCCCCGCCACCCTGGCGCAACTTGCCCAAATATTGGCACAAAGTTATATTGCCGTTGGGGGGGCGAACGTGGATCCCAAAACCGAGCTCTTGTTCGAGAAAATTGCTGATAGGCTCAGATCGTTGGCCGATCCCACGCGACTGGCGATTCTCCACTTGTTGCAGAAGGGCGAAATGCGGGTCACCGACATCCTTGCTGAAGTGGGCGGCAGCCAGGCTAACGTCTCCAAGCATTTGGGTGTGTTGCGGCAGGCGGGGTTTGTCACGTGTCGGCGGGACGGCGTCAACATTTACTACTCGGTGGCCGATAGCTCGGTCTTTCAAATTTGCCGTGCCATTTGCGATGGCATCGAACGCGCTGCTGAGGAGGAGAGGGAAGCCATTGCCCACGCCCGCGCAGTTTTGGGTGAGGGGAGGTAAGGGTGCTGGAGGGCTTGGTTTTTTTGGGGTTCATGGTGTTTTGGGTGGTGCTCCAGGCCTTTATCCTGCCCAAACTCGGGGTGCCCACCTGAGCGGCCCCCCGACCGACCGGTGGTCGGTCCGCAGGTCAGGACAGCTGCAACGTGACGGGCGATTCTAAGGAGGAAGCTCAGCGATGAGCGAAAAGCAGGAAAAACACCGGCAAGAACCGGGCTGTCCCGCGTGCGGCGGGCATTTGCGGCCGGTTCCCACGTGAGGGATGCTGCTCTGGCGGTGCCAGAGCTGCGGTCGCATCATGTCCACCGACGAAGCCTTTCCCCAGGGCATCCCCAGCAACATTTGGGATCAGCTTTGGGGGCGTTGCGGAGGGTAGCTATGCCGCTTTACGAGTACCAGTGCGAAGCCTGCGGGCATCGCTTTGAGGTCTGGCAACGCATGGGGGCCGGAAGCCAGGGCGTGTCCTGTCCCCAGTGCGGCAGTCAAGAGGTGAAGAAGGTTTTGTCCACCTTTGCTAGCAGCACGAGCGCCAGTGCCCCTTGCGGCTCCTCGGCCTCCTCTTGCTCCAGCGGCTTTTCCTGAGGGATCTAAAAGGGCTCGGCGAGCCCTTCTTTAAAGGCAAGGTTGGGCCAGGCAGGCCAGAAGGACTAAGACGCTGCGGGAGGGAGCAGACATGCGGGAAACATCCGTTGCTTTTGAGGAGAAATCTCAGTTTGGTTTTGAAGAAACCGTGGAAAGGGCAAGGCAAGCGCTGGCGGAAAGGGGTTTTGGCGTCCTCTGCGAAATTGACGTGCAGGCCACGCTCAAGAAGAAGCTGGACGTGGATCGGCCCCCGTACCTGATCCTTGGCGCTTGCCATGCCCCTTCCGCCCACCAGGTGCTTTCCGCCGAGCCCCAGGCCGGGGTTCTCCTTCCCTGCAACGTCACGGTTTCCGTGGAGGAGGGCGAGGTAGTGGTGCGGGCCATGCGGCCCCAGGGGGCGCTGGCGGTTCTCAACCGCCCGGATTTGGCGCCGGTGGCCGACCACGTGGGCGAGCTCCTGCGGCAGGTGGTGGCCTTTGCCGCCGGCGGGCAGTAGCGCCGAAAGCCTTGATTTAGCTGGCCAAAGGCTCGAAGCGCGCTTGAAAGAAGCGCAGGTACGTGGGCTCGTACACCATCCTGAGCCCCGAAAGCTTTTCGCGTTCTTGGTAAACCGCCGCCACCGACTCCGCCACCACGTCCATGTGGGCGTTGGTGTACACCCGCCGGGGAATGGTGAGGCGCACCAGCTCCAGCTTGGGGTAGCGGTGATCCCCGGTTTTGGGGTCGCGCCCGGCGGAGACAATGCCCCTCTCCATGCTCCGCACCCCCGAGTCGGCGTAAATGGCCGCCGCCAGGGTTTGGGCGGGGAAGCGGTCCTGGGGGATGTGGGGCAAAAAGCGCTTGGCGTCCAGGAAAACCGCATGCCCACCGATGGGCACCACGATGGGAATCCCGTGCTGTTGCAGCTTTTCTCCCAGGTAACGCACCTGCAGGACGCGATGGCGGATGTAGTCCTCCTGCACCGCCTCTTCCATGCCGCGGGCCATGGCCTCCAGATCCCGGCCGGCAAGCCCGCCGTAAGTGTGCAGCCCTTCGTACACCACCACCAGGTTGCGGGCCTGCTGAAAGATCTCCTCGTCGTTCACCGCTAGAAACCCGCCAATGTTCACCAGGAGGTCCTTCTTGCCGCTCATGGTGCAGCCGTCGGTGTAGGAGCAAAACTCTTTGAGGATTTCGGCAATGGTCTTGTGCTGGTACCCGGGCTCCCGCTCCTTGATGAAAAAGGCGTTCTCCACTGCGCGGGTGGCGTCCAGGATCACGCGGATGCCATATCGCGCGGTAAGCTCCCGCACCGCCCGAACGTTTTCCATGGAAACCGGTTGTCCCCCGGCCATGTTCACCGTAGCAGCCAGGCTCACGTAGGGGACCTTTTCTGCGCCTACCTTCTTGATGAGGCTTTCCAGCTTGTCCAGGTCCACGTTGCCCTTGAACGGGTGGGTGGATGCTGGGTCGTGAGCTTCGTCAATGATGACGTCCACAAATGTGCCACCGGCCAGCTCCTGGTGCTGCCGGGTGGTGGTGAAGTACATGTTGCCGGGGATGAAGTCCCCGGGCTTGATGAGGATGCGGGAGATGAGGTGCTCCGCCCCCCGCCCCTGATGGGTGGGCACCAGGTACTTGTAGCCGTAGTACTTCTGCATGTTGGCTTCCAGGTAGTAAAAGTTGCGGCTGCCGGCGTAAGCTTCGTCCCCCAGCATCATGCCGGCCCACTGGTAATCGCTCATGGCGTTGGTGCCGGAGTCGGTTAAAAGGTCAATGTAAACGTCCTCCGAGCGCAGCAGGAACGTGTTGTACCCGGCTTCTAAAAGCTTCTGCTCCCGCTCTTCCCGGGAAAGCATCCGTAAAGGCTCCACCATCTTGATGCGGTACGGTTCGGCCCACGCTTTTCGCTCCATGGTCTTTCTCCTCGCCGGGGGATTATCCCACGACCATGGGAACGCTTGAGCAGCCGAAGTCTTCCAGCGCTCGCGCTCCTGGCCTTACCTTCGAGCCTCTGCGGGTTTTGCGGCGACGAGGTTGATGTGCTGGGCGCCGGCCAGGCGGGCGGCATCCAGCACCTTCATGACCGTGCCGTAGGGGGCGCCTTTGTCCCCGCGGATGGTGACGCTGCGCTCGGCCTGCCCTTTGAGCAGCGCGCGAATTTCTGCCTCCAGGCGCTCTTCGCTCACCACCCTGTTGGCCACGAGAATTTCGCCGGTGCTGGTGACGAGAATTTCCGCTTCCTGGGGTTTTGTGGTTTTGGCAGCTTCGGCGGTGCGGGCCTCGGGGAGCTGCAGCTTCAACCGCTCGGGGGTCACAAACTGCGTGGTTACCGCGTAAAACAGCAGCAGCTGAAAAACCACGTCAATGAGCGGAGAAATGTCAATGCGCGGGGCTCGGGAGCGGGGCCGGGAAAAGCGCATAGCTCAGCTCTCCTGCTTGGGGCGGCGGACCAGGTGGAGGAACTCCAGCGTCCGGGCTTCAATGGCCTGCACCAGGCTCTGCGCTTTGCCTTCCAGATAAGCGTGGAGGAACAGCATGGGGATGGCAATGATGAGCCCGGCGGCGGTGGTAATGAGGGCCTGGGCAATGCCGGCGGAGAGCTGTTCCCCGCGCACGGTGCCGGCCAAAGACACCGCTTCAAACACCTGAATCATGCCCAGAACCGTGCCCAAAAGCCCCAGAAGCGGCGCTGCCGCCACCACCGTGGCCAGTGCCCCTAAGCCCCGCTCCAGAAATCGCAGCTGGTGACGCCCGGTGTCTTCCAAGAGCTCTTTCAGCTCGTCGTAAGGGGCGTGCCGGTTGTCCAAGAGCGTGGTCACCAGCACCGGTAAGGGTCCGGTATGACCGGTGCAGTACTCCCGGGCACGGGTGAACTCACCGGCGGCCAGAAGTTCGCCCAAAACCGCCAACTGCGCCGGGTCGAGGAAGTTCTTCTCGCGAAGCACCAAAAGCCGTTCCACGACGATGGCCAGGCCCAAAAGCGACAGGGCCAACAGCGGGTACATGACCGGACCACCGCGGAGAAACCATTCGAGCACGGGCAACCTCCTTAGCTGTCCTCAGGCGGACGGACATTGTAGTAAAAGGTGATGATCACCCCTTCCCTTTCCACCCCCACCTCCTTGGGCAGCGGCGGCAGGGGAGAGGCGTTGAGGATTGCGTCACGAGCGGCAAAATCCATGGGTGGGTGGGACGAGTCTTTGAGGATCGTAAGGCCGGTGACCCTTCCGTCCTTTTCGATAAAAAAGCGAATGCGCACCACGCCCGGTACCCCCAGCTGGGCCAGCTCGGGGATCCGCCAGTGATAGCGGATTCGCCGCAGCATTTCGGCAGCGTAGGGCCCCCAGTCGTACCACTGGGTGTCAAAGGAAAGCGGGCCCAGGTCCACCTGCCCCCCTTTTCGGTCGGGAAGGACCCCCAGGCCCGGGGAGGAAAAGGGGTTCAAGCCGCGGAGGGCGGGCCTGGGCTCGGGAGCGGCCGGCTGGGGGATGGGTTTTTCCTCACGTCTTGCAAAGATCCCTGAACCCTCGTCATCGGCTTTCTCCACCGGGTTGCGCTCACCCGAGCTTTGTGGGGCCTGTTGGCTTGGGGACGGCTGCTGGGCGGACGAGGACGGGCGCGAAGGGGTTTCCTGGCTTTCGGAAGGGGAGGGTGGGGCCACTCGCAGCTCGGGGCTGGTGCCGGAAACGCCGGGTCTTTCGGCTTTTTCCCCGCTGCCGCCGTGGGCCCGGCGGGAAAGGTCGGAAGCGGGGGCGTCCGGGCGGCTCGGTTGCTCTTCCCTTTGGTTGGGGAGCTCCACCAGCTCAAAGCGCAGCGGTGGTTCCTCCTTTTGCGCCTGTACCACCGGTTTGGCGGCCACTGGGTTCACGGGGGTGAGACGCTCGGGCAGGAGCAGCAGCAGGAGGTGCAGGAGCAGCGAAAGCTCCAGCCCCAGGCGGAACCGGCGATCGGCAAACCAACCCATCCGCTGGCAATCCTACAAGAAACGTGCCACCAAATGTGAGTTTCCCACCAGAGAAAAGGGCGCCGAGCTGGCGCCCCGCGGTTGCAGCTGCTGCTTTCAGTGGACAGCGGCCCGATATCGAAAGTCCGGGATAGCCACACCCTGGCTATGCGCTCAAGCCCAAGAGGCTCTTCAGCTTTTCCCCGCTTTGCCCCTCAATTTCCCTGTGCAGGGAGTTACCGTGGGCGTCCATGGTGACCACCACCGGGAAGTCCTCCACCTCGATGACCCACAGGGCTTCGGGAACGCCGAACTCCTCAAGCATGAACACGGTTTCCACGCGCTTGACGCACTGGGCCAGCACCTGCGCGGCTCCGCCAATGGCGTGGAAGTAAACGGCACCGTGCTTTTTTAAGCCCTCCAGGGTCTTGGCGCCCATGCCCCCCTTGCCGATGACGCCGCGGACGCCGTACATGCCGATGACGTCTGCCTGGTACGGTTCCTCGCGGGCGGAGGTGGTGGGCCCGGCGGCCACGAAGGTATAGGTGCCGTCCGGGTTTTTCCGAACCACCGGTCCCACGTGGTAAATCACCGAGTCCTTGAGGTAGGGAGCCACTTCCTGGCGGAAGGCCTTCACCAGCCAGTGGTGGGCGGCGTCCCGGCCGGTGATGACCCGTCCCGAAAGCTCCACAAAATCGCCCACCCGTAAGGCGCGAATGGTGGCTTCGTCGGTGGGAAGCGTCAGTCGAGCCATGTGATTTCCCCCTTGGGGCTGATGCGCGCCCCGGCGCGACGGTTGGCCCAACACATGTAGGAAACCGAAACGAAGTACGAGGCGGGCAAGCGCCCCAAATACCCGATCTTCACCCCCAACACCGTGGTCTTTCCGCCAAAGCCCATGGGGCCGATGCCCAGCTCGTTGGCTTCCTTGAGGAGGCGTTGCTCCAGCGCATCCAGCTCAGGGATGGGGTTGCGGTCATCCAGGCGCCGCAAAAGCTGCCGCTTGGACTCCACGTAACCCGAGCCGCGGTCGCCGCCAAAGCAAACCCCCAGGATCCCTGGGGCGCAACCCTTGCCTTGCGCCTTGTGGACGGCATCCAGCACGCAGCGCCGCACCCCTTCCAGGTTGCGGTCGGCACCCAGGGCGGGGTTGGGCAGCGAGTACTGAGCCCCCACGTTTTCGCAGCCGCCGCCTTTGAGGATGAGGCGTACCTCCAGGTCCTCCTCGTCCCATTCCTCGCAGTGAACCGTGGGAATGCCGGGGGCCGCCCCGTTGCCGGTGTTCTTCTCGGTCAAGGGGTCCACGGCGTTGGGGCGCAGGAGCTGCTTGGCCGTAGCTTGCTTCACCGCTTCGGTGAAGGCACGGGTGAGCATCCTGGTGGAAACCCCCACCGGGTGGTGGATCCACACCAGCGGAGTTCCCGTGTCCTGGCAAATGGGTTGCCAAGCACCCCCTGCCAGCTCCACGTTGCGAAGGATGGTATCCAGCGCTTTTTGCGCCAGAGAGCCGGGTTCTTCCTTCTCCCGGGCCTGGCGCAGGGCCTCCACCACATCCGGTGGGAGTTGGGTGGAGGCGTGGGCAATGATGTCCACGAACTTTTCGGTGAGCTCACGTTCCTGCCACACGAGCGTCCCTCCCCTTGCAATAGTACACCCTTTCTCAAGCTTTGGTCATCACGAAAGGAATTGACAAATAATAGAGATGGCGTCTCATTTGTAAATTTGAGCTTGCCAATACCGCCAAGCAGGCGTAGTATGGCTGGCGAGGGGGGGACGAACGATGGCTGACGAACCCGCCAAGAAACCCAAGGGGACCATCATTTTAAACAAGGAAATTTGCAAAGGTTGCTCCTTCTGCATTGACTTTTGCCCAACTCACTGCCTGGAGTTTTCCAAGGACTTCAACCGCAAGGGCTACCACTACCCGGTGCTGGCGCGGCCGGAGGATTGCACCGGCTGCGATCTCTGCGGCTTGTACTGTCCCGACTACGCCATTTTCGGGGTGAAGTTCAAGGATCTGGAAAAGCTGGCCACATCGGCGCCGGCTGCGTAACGTAAGGAGGCCAAAAGGTGCACGCGGACCCAAAGGGTGTGCTCACTGGGTTGCACTTTATTGACGGGGACCACGCCGCCTGTGAAGGCGCCATTGCCGCCGGTTGCCGGTTTGCGGCGGGTTACCCCATTACCCCTTCCACCGAAGTGGTGGAGCGCTTTGCCGCCCGCATCCCCCTGGTGGGCGGCGTTTTCATTCAAATGGAGGACGAAATTGCCTCCTCCATCGCCATTCTCGGCGCGGCGTGGGCGGGTCATAAGGTCATGACCGTGACTTCGGGCCCGGGGCTTTCGCTGATGATGGAGCACATCGGCTACGCGGCCATGACCGAGACCCCCTGCGTTTTTGTGGACGTGCAGCGGGGTGGGCCGTCCACCGGGCTGCCCACGCTGCCGGCGCAGGCGGACATGATGCAGGTGCGGTGGGGGTCCCACGGCGATTACAACATCATTGCCCTTTCCCCCAACTCCCCCCAGGAGTGCTTTGACCTCATGATCAAGGCCTTCAACCTGGCAGAGCTCTACCGCACGCCGGTGTTTTTCATGATGGACGAGGTGGTGGGCCACATGACCGAGCGGGTGGCCATCCCGCGCCCCGAGGACATCGAGGTGGTCCCCCGCCGGTGGACCAGCCGGAAGCCGGGGGAGTACAAGGCTTACGAGCCGGGGGAAGACCTGGTCCCGGAAATGGTGAAGGCGGGCGATGGGTACCGGGTGCATATCACCGGGCTGACCCACGACGAACGGGGCTACCCGGCCATGAACCCGCAAGCCCAGGACAAGCTGGTGCGGCGGCTGGTGGACAAGATCCGCAAGAACGCCCACAAGCTGGTGGACGTGCGCGGGGAAAACCTGGAAGACGCGGATGTGGTGGTGATCTCCTACGGCATTACCTCCCGTATCGCCGCTGCTGCTGTGGAGGAGGCCCGGGCGGCCGGTCTCAAAGTTGGCCATCTGCGGCTTGTGATTGTGTGGCCATTCCCCGAACAGCTGGTGGCCGAGCTGGCCAGCCGGGTGAAGGCGTTTGTGGTCCCCGAGCTCAACCTGGGGCAGATGGTGCGGGAGGTGGAGCGGGTGGTGGCGGGGAGGGCGCAGGTGGTTTCGGTACCCCACGCCGGCGGTACCGTGCATCAGGTGGAGGACATCCTGGCCAAGATCTTGGAGGTGGCGAAATGAGCAGCGCAGCCGTCAACGTTGAGCTCCCCCAGTTGCAAAACCCGCTGATGCAGTACCTGCGGCAGGACCGCATCCCGCACATTTGGTGTCCCGGTTGCGGGATTGGCACCTCGCTCAACGCCTTCATCCGCGCCTTGGACGAGATGCAGTTTGACCTCAACAAGCTGGCGGTGGTTTCGGGGATCGGCTGCACGGGACGGGTGGCCGGTTACCTCAACGTGGACTCCTTCCACACCACCCACGGGCGGGCCATTCCCTTCGCCACCGGCCTCAAGCTGGGAAACCCGGACCTCAAGGTGGTGGTGTACTCCGGTGACGGCGACCTCTTTGCCATTGGCGGCAACCACTTCATCCACGCGGCTCGCCGCAACATGGACCTGATGGTGGTGTGCGTCAACAACTTCACTTACGGCATGACCGGTGGCCAGGTAGCCCCCACCACGCCGCTGGGTGCCACCCAAACCACCATGCCTTACGGCAACTTTGAGCCGCCGTTCAACCTCCCCTACCTGGCCGACTCCTGTGGGGCGGTGTACGTGGCGCGATGGACCGTGTACCACGTGCGGCAGCTCACGCGGGCTTTTAAGGAAGGGCTTTCCAAGAAGGGTTTCGTGTTCATCGAGGTGCTTTCTCCCTGCCCGACCCTTTACTCCCGGCGGAACCGCCTGGGCGACGGGGTGGAGCAGCTCAAGTATTACAAGGAGCGCTCGGTGGTGAAAAACGGAGCGGACACCCGCGAAGTGGGTCTTACCTTCCAGGGGGACATCGTGGTGGGAACCTTCGTAAACCGGGAACGGCCCACCTGGCTTGACGCCATGAACGAGCATTTCTCCCACCGCTTTGGCGATCGTTACCAACCGTATGGGGTGCGCCATGAGGACTGAAATTCGCGTGGGTGGTTTAGGAGGGCAGGGGGTGATCCTCTGCGGCATGATCATCGGTAAGGCGGCTTCTATTTTCGACGGCAAGCACGCCACGCTCATTCAAGCGTTTGGCCCGGAAGCGCGGGGCAGTGCCGCTTCGGCGCAGGTCACGCTTTCCGACGAACCCATTGGCTACCCTTACGTGCGCCGTCCGGACGTGCTGGTGGTGATGTCGCCGGACGCGTACAGCACCTTCGTCCCCACCCTCAAGGAAGGTGGCACGCTGCTTTACGAAAGCGAGCTGGTGCGCCCCGATAACACGTTGCCGGCGGGGGTGAAGGTTTTGGGGGTCCCGGCCACCCGCCTGGCCGAAGAGCTGGGGCGCCGGCTGGTGATGAACATCGTCATGGTGGGCTTCTTTGCCGCCACCACCAAGCTTATCTCTTACGAGGCGGCAAAAAAGGCGGTGTTGGATTCGGTTCCCAGGGGCACCGAGGAGCTCAACCTTAAAGCTTTTGAAGCAGGTTTTAACTACGGACAGAAGCTGGTTTCTGGGGAGGACAGCCGTGTGGCCTGAGGCATCCAACAAAACCGTGCTGCGCGGCGGGCAGGAGGTCACCATCCGTCCCATGACCGCCACCGACGCCGAAGCTCTTCACCGCTTCTTCCTGGCCCTTCCGGAAGAAGACCGGCTCTTTTTGGAGGACGACGTCACCAAGCCGGCGTTCGTCCAGCAGCTGCTTTCCGAGCAGGAAGCCGGTCGGGCCTTCCCGATGGTGGCTGAAGCCGGCGGGGAAATCGTGGGGTACGGCGTTTTGTACCGCCCCCTTTTCGGGTGGAGCACTCACGTGGGGCGGGTGCGCATGGCGGTGGCCCGGAGCTTCCAACGGCAGGGGCTGGGGACCGCCATCCTCCGGGAGCTGGTGCGCAAGGCCCAGGGCCTGGCTCTCGACAAGCTGGTGGCGGAGGTGGTGGAAGACCAGGTGGGGGCGCTGCGGGCGTTTGAGCGCTTGGGCTTTCATCGGGAAGCCACGCTCGCCAACCACGTGCGGGATCTGAGCGGGAAAAAGCGGGATTTGGTCATCCTCGCCAACGATGTGGCCCACATCTGGGAACACATGGAAGCTTTGGTGGCCGATTTCGAGCCGTCGGCGGGGTAGAGGGTTCGAGAAAGCGCAACAACGGTGGCGCGGGAAGCCTTTCTCCCGCGCAACGCCAAGGGCAGGAACGAGCCTCCGTCGGTGTTAAAAAGCGGAGTTTACTTCTTGGAAAAGCTCTCCTTGGGGGCACCGCAGCTGGGGCACTTGGCAGGGCGGCAGCGTCCTTCAACCTCTTTCTTGCACTTGGCACAAACCCACACTGGCATACACACCTCCGTCGCGGGTATTCTGCCGCTGAATGTCGGCGTTGTCGAGCGTTACGCCGGCGGGAGGAAAGGGGATGCGCAACCATCTGGAAAATGGCAACGTGAGCGTACTGCCGGAGCGCAAGCGCATTGGCCTGGTCGCCCACGACAACAAGAAGCAGGACCTGGTGGCGTGGGCCCGCTTTAACCGGGAAACCTTAGCGCAGCATGAGCTTTACGCCACGGGGACAACCGGTGCTCTTCTTTCTCAGGAGCTAGGGCTCCCCGTCACTCGCTTAAAATCCGGGCCCCTGGGTGGCGACCAACAGATGGGCGCCATGATTGCCGATGGCCTCATTGACATCCTGGTGTTCTTTTGGGATCCGTTAGAGCCTTTGCCCCACGACCCGGACGTCAAGGCGCTTTTGCGTATCTCTGTGGTTTGGAACATCCCGGTAGCCTGCAACCGCGCCACTGCGGATTTTCTGATTTCCTCGCCGCTGCTTTCCGAAGCTTACCCCCGCATCGTGCCGGATTACTCCTCCCACGAAACGCGGTTTTTGCACGCGGAAAAGGGGTAAGCTCAGGCTTTGGGCAAAGCCGCCGCCGCCCGCCCCACGCATTCGTAGACAAACCCCGCTTCCCGCATCTTGTCGGGTTCGTACACGTTGCGCAGGTCCACCACCAGCGGCTTGGCCAATAGCCCCCTGAGCCGTTCCAAATCCAAAGAGCGGAACTGGTTCCACTCGGTGATGATGACCAGGCAGTGGGCACCGGTGGCGGCATCGTAAGCGTCCTGGCAGTACTCCACCGCGGCCGGCAGAACCTCTTTGGCGTTGTCCATGGCTGCCGGGTCAAAGGCCCGCACCCGGGCTCCTTCCTTGACCAGGGCGGTGACGATGGGGATGGCCGGAGATTCCCGCATGTCGTCAGTTTCCGGTTTGAACGCTAGCCCCAAAACGCCAATCGTAAGGCCGGAAACGCTGCCACCGCAGGCGGTGCGGATCTTGTCCACCATGCGCGCTTTGATCTTTTCGTTGACCTCCACCACGGTTTCCACGATGCCGAAGCGGTAGCCGGCTTGACGGGCAATGTCGGTGAGGGCCCGGGTGTCCTTGGGGAAGCAGGAACCCCCGTAGCCGGGCCCCGGATGCAAGAACTTGGGGCCAATGCGCCGGTCCAAGCCCATTCCTTTAGCCACGTGGTGCACGTCAGCCCCGAGCTTTTCGCACAGGACTGCGACCTCGTTGATGAACGTGATTTTCGTGGCCAAAAACGCGTTGGAGGCGTATTTGATGAGCTCGGCCGATTCCACGTTGGTGATCACAAAGGGGGTTTCGATGAGGTAGAGGGGGGCGTAAATGTCCTTCATGATGGCAATGGCTTGGGGATCGCGGGCACCAATGACCACCCGGTCGGGGCGCATGAAGTCCTCGATGGCCGAGCCTTCCCGCAAAAACTCGGGGTTGGAAACCACGGAAAACGGGAAGCGGCCGCCGCTTTTTTCCCGGATGATTTGCTCGATGAGCTGCCCCGTCCCAATGGGCACCGTGGACTTGGTGACCACCACCTTGTAGCCGTTGAGGTGGGCGGCAATGGTTTCCGCCACCTCGATGACGTAGGAAAGGTCGGCGGAGCCGTCCTCCCGGGGTGGGGTGCCCACGGCAATGAAGATCGCCAGGGCCCGCTCCACCGCTTCCGCCACGTTGGTGGTGAAGCGCAAGCGCCCGGCTTTGGCGTTTTTGGCAATGAGCCCATCCAGGCCCGGCTCGTAAATGGGGACTTCCCCCCTTTGCAGCATGGCGATCTTCTTTTCGTCTTTGTCCACGCAGGTGACGTCCATGCCGAAGTCGGAAAGGCAAGCCCCGGTGACCAGACCCACGTAGCCACTACCCACAACCGCAATGTGCATGCTGCCTCCTTGGCCCAAGGGCCGGGAAATTTTACCGTGCTTTAGGCCCGGAGGAGGGGGAAGGGGCGCTTAAGTTCCGGAGAAAGTGCTGGTAGATGGCTGAAAAGAGCTGCAACCGCTCGTTTTTTCCCAGAATCCCGTGGTCCTTGTTGGGGTAAAGGTACAGCGTGTAGTGTTTTCCGGCCTTGATGAGCTCGGCAATGAAGTTGAGGGTGTTTTGCCAGTGTACGTTGTCGTCACCGGTGCCGTGGGCCAGGAAAAGCGCCGCTTGCAGGTTTTGGGCCGCAAAAATTGGGGAGGATTCCTTGTAGCCTTCGGGGTTGTCGCTGGGGAGCTTGAGGTAGCGCTCGGTGTAAATGGTGTCGTAAAGTCGCCAATCGGTCACCGGCGCCACGGCTGCCCCGGCGCGGAAGGCGTTGGAATGGGTCAGCGCGTAAAGCGTCATGTACCCCCCGTAAGACCAGCCCCAAATGCCAAGGCGCGTGGCATCCACAAAGGGCTGTTGGGAAAGCCACTTCACCCCCGCCAGTTGGTCGGCGAGTTCGGTTTTCCCCAATTGGCCCAGGAGGGCCCGCTCGAAGTTCCGGCCACGGGCGGTGGAGCCGCGGTTGTCCAGGGAAAACACCAAAAAGCCCTCCTGGGCCAGGAAGTGATGGAAAAGCCCGGTGCGCCCGCCCCACCCGTTGCGCACCACCTGGGCGTGGGGCCCCCCGTACACGTACACCACCACCGGGTAGCGCTTTTTGGGGTTGAAGTGGGCTGGCTTCAAAAGCGAGGCGTAAAGCGGCGTGCCGTCGGCAGCCGCAAGGGTGAGGAACTCCACGCTTGCCAGCTCAAAGCGGTCCAGCTGCGCTGGTTTGTCGTAAGGGATGAGACGCAGGGTCTTCCCTCCCGCCGACAACAGGCGATACTCGGGAAGACGGGTAGCGGTGGAGTAGGCATCCAAAAAAGCCCGACACCCGGGGGCCGCCCGCAAGCTGTGGGTGCCCGCTTCCTGGGTCAGCCTTTCCACCGCACCGCCGGCCACCGGTACCCGGTAGAGGTGACGCTCCAGGGGGGAAGCTTGGGTGCTGGTGAAGTACGCGAAGCGCTGGTCAGGGGACAGGCCCAGGACCTCGGTAACCTCCCACTCCCCTGAGGTCAGCGCTACCGGCTGGCTTTCTCCCGGGTCCAGGCGGTAAAGATGGCGAAAGCCGGAGCGCTCGGAGCCGAAAAGGACGGCACCGTTTTCCAAAAACAGGAGGTCATCCTCCACGTTGATCCACGCCTCGTCGTGCTCGCGGAGCAGCACCCGGGCGCTCCCCAGAGGCCAATCAAAGCGCACCAGCTCGGCGTTTTTTTGCACCCGATCCAGAAACAGCAGCCAAAAGCCATCGCTTTTTGGCAAAAAGCCAAAGCGGGCCACGTACTCCCGCTGGGGTCCCTGGAAGCTCAGGCTCAAGCTCTGGGGTGCTGAGCCTTCTTGGGCGGGGACGGTGGTCACCGTCACCGAAACCCTGGCGTTGGGATCGCCGGCTTTGGGGTAGCGCAGCCAGCTCACCTGGGGGTGGGTCGGGGACAGGTCCACCAGCGGGTAGGTGGGGACTGGGGTCAGGTCGAAGGAAAGGTAAAGGAGCTTCTGGGAGTCGGAAGACCACGCGTAGCCCTTGCTTTCGCGGTTGTAAAGCTCCTCGGTGTAGACCCAATCCAACTTGCCGTTGAGCTTGGTTTCGCTGCCGTCAAAGGTGAGGCGGTGCTCCCGGCCGGAGGCCAGCTCCACCAGGTAAAGGTCGTTAGCCCGCACGAAGCTCACCCACTGGCCGTTGGGGGAAAACTCCGCCAGCTCCTCCTCTTCCGGGGTGCGGGTGAGGCGGCGGAGGCTTTTGTCCTCGAGGTTCAAGAGGAAAAGGTCCCCCTCTTGGGTGAGCAAGAGCTTCTGGCCGTCGGGGGCAATTTGGAAGGAGCTCAAGACCAGCTTGAGGTCCTCTTCCCCGCTGACCTTAAGCTGGCTTTGCCGGACCAGCTCCTGCCGGTGGCCCTGCCAGTCCTCCCGGACCAAAAGCTTGTCGGCCCCTTCGCTGACCACCCGCAAGAAGCCGGTGCCGTCGGGGAGAAAGCTCACCCTTGGCGGTGCCCCCTCCAGCGGTTCGCCGGCAAAAATCGCTTCAAGGGTGAGCTTTTCCTTACCCCAGGCCGGGCTAAGCAAAACGACCAGGGAAAAAACCAACGCCGCGCTTCGTTTGCTGGACATCCCTTACCTCCCCGGCGATTGTAGCTGCTTAAGGCCGGTTCCGTACAATGAGCTGTGCGCTTCCGCTTGCCCTGGTGGGTCTTGCCCGCTTTGGTGGCGTTGGCCCTTAGGCTCGCCGCCACCCTCACCCTGCGCCCCTGGCACGACGAGTACTTCACCGCTTGGGCCGCCAGTTTGCCCTGGAGCGAGCTTCTTGCCGCTTTGCGCTGGGACTCGGGGCCACCGCTTCCTTACCTTTTGGCCAGGCTCGTGTCCCTGGCCGGCATCCCGGCGCTTGTGGCCGCCCGCGGGCTTTCGGTGGCCGCCGGGGTTTTGGCCACGCTTTTTGTGGGGTTTGCCGCCCGGCGGTGGGTGTCCGCTTCGGCCGGTCTTTGGGCTTCCTGGCTTTTTGCCCTGCATCCGCTGGCGGTGATGTGGGCTGCCGAGGGGAGAGCCTACGGGCTTTTGAGCTGGGCGGTGGCGTGGAGCTTGTGGGTGCTGGGCGACCAGGAAGCGAAGGGCAGGCGCTGGCTTGGCCTGGCCGCTGCCCTGGGGTTTGGGCTTTACACCCACGCTTTGGGCCTGGTCTGGCTTTTGGCGGTGCTGGCCTATGGGGTTTTGGCCCGCAGGACCGCTGTGCTTTGGGCGTCAGGAGCAGCAGTGCTCAGCTTTTTGCCCTGGTTTTTTGTGATGCTGCAGCAACCCCCTGAGGCGGTGGCGTGGATGGCGTCGTCTTTTCGGGATGTGCCCGCCTGGGCGCGGTGGCTGGGGCCCTTGCGGCTCTTGCCGCCGCTTTCGGGCTGGGCCTACACGCTGGAAGCTCCCGCCGTGAGCGGGCCTTGGCAGCTGGGCGCTGCCGCTGTCACATTGGTTTGCTTGGTTTTGGCGCGGGGCTGGCTATGGGCGCTGTGGGTCATCCCTGCCGGTCTTTTGGCCGTGGGGTGGTGGGTGGGGCTTCCGGTGTACTACCCCGGGCGCGGGGAAGCGGTGCTGTTGGCCCCGTTTCTTGCCCTGCTGGCCTCGGGGATCACGCGCGGCTTCCGGGCTCTGGGAGCAGCCCTTTTGGCCTTGAGCCTGGGGGGCAGCGTGGCGGTGGTGGCGCACTTTAGGCAAACTCCACCGCGCCCCGAGGAGCGCATGGCGGAGGTGCTTCTGCAGGAAGGTCACACTGGGGTTTTGGTGACAACCGGCTGGTGGTGGCTTTCCATGCGCTACCACCTGCCGGCTTCCTGGCAGGTCCTTCACCTCCCCAGGGCCGCCCTCCAGCACCCGGGGTGGTTCGTGCCGGGACGGGAAAAGATCACCGAAGGCGAACTCAGCGAGGCCTGGCAAGAGCTTGCGGCTGCTGGAGCACGGGGGGAAGGCGCGGGGTTGATTGTCACGCCTGGTTTACCGGAGGCGCAAGAACTGCGGTCCTGGGGAAACCGCCTGGGGTGGCAAGCTTTGAGCTTTCCCGGAGGCGAGCTTTGGATCCCGGGGCAAGGTCGTTGACGGCAGGCTCTGCCCACCGCCTCCTGGCGGGTCTGGTGGCTGTCGCTTGCTTGGCCTCCGCTGCCGCAGGCTGGTGGAACTCCGCCACCAACGACGAGCCTTACTTCACCTTAGGCGCCTACGCGGCGGTGGGCGGCGAAGGGCTGTGGGTAGTGGAGCATCCCCCTTTGTACAAGCTGGCGGCGGGCATCCCTTTGCACCTTCTTCCCCTTAAACCACCCGCTCACCCCGATGCGGTGGCGTTTTCCCGCCTGCCCGGTGTGATCCACGCTTTTCTCCACCAAAACTATGTGCCGGCGCTGACGATCCTGCGGGTGGCGCGGTTGGGGATGCTGGTCTTCCTGGTGCTTCTCCTTTGGGGTGTGTTCCGCCTTGGGGAAGTCGTTGCCGGCCCGGAGGTGGGCTTGGCGGCAGCCTTTGCCCTGGCCTGCCAGCCTCTGGTGTTGGGCCACGCTTTTGTGGTGCACACCGATGTGCCGGCGGCAGCCTGCTGGGTCTGGGCATGCGTGTATCTGGAGAGGTTTCTAGCGGGCCAATACCAAGCTTGGGTTGGCTCAGGCGTGTGGTTGGGCCTCGCGCTGGCCGCCAAGCACTCCGGGTTTTTGCTTTTGCTCTTGGTGGTCCTGCGGATTCTGGTAGCCCGGCTGCGCCACAAGCCTGTGGCGTTTTTGCGCTTGCTGGGAGCGTTGGTATTGAGCTGGCTGGTCCCTTTTTTGATCACAGCTTGGACCTTGCGTCATGTGACGGTGGGGCTGGAGAAGATGCTGGTGCAGTTGGTGGCGCAAAAGCTTGCCGCCTGGTCCTGGGTGAGAGGGTTTTTCTCACCCTTGGCGGATTGGTGCCAGGCGTGCTGTCACTGGCTTTTGGGTTTTGCCTTTGTGTTTTGGAACAACACCTACGGCCAGGGGGTGAACTTCTTCTGGGGGGCGTTTTCCTCACACGGCTTTGCCTTGTACTTCCCCGTGGCGCTTGTAGCCAAACTCGGCTTGCCCTTTACTGTTTTTTGGGTGATGGCGCTGGGGCGTTGGCGTTCCCTGCCTGAAGGGATCCGCTGGCTGGCGCTGTACGCTTTGCTTTACCTGGTGGCTTCCCTGGGTTCGGCCTTCAACATTGGCGCCAGGCACCTGATGCCGGCGGTGGCGTGGCTTTCCCTTTTGGTGGGGTGGATGCTCTCGCAGTTAGGCAGCCGTTGGCGTGCTGCGGTGCTGGTCGCGCTTTTAGCGGCGCCGGTGGTTTCGTTTCCCCACTACATTTCCCACTTCTCGCTGTTGGTGGGCGGCACGCGGGGGGGCGAAAGGATCTTTAACGATTCCAACTTGGACTGGGGCCAGGACTGGGCACGCTTGGCCAAGCTGGCCAAAGAGAGGGGCTGGCAGCCACTTTACGCCGTTTACATTGGCCCGGATGACCCTGCGGGCTACGGCAGCCCCATGGAAAACGTGCTTTTAACCGGAAGGTTCCCGGCTTCCGGGTACGTGGCGGTTTCTTCCTGGGCGGCCACCGTGGGTCCGCACTACCTTGCCTACAGCGGTTTTGCGGAGAACGCCCGCTTTCTTCGGGAGCTGCTGGGGTTCCTCCAGGGGTGCCCGGTGGTGGGACAGGTGGGGGACAGCATCAGGGTTTACCGCTGCGGGGAAACGCCAGCATTGCCGCTAGCGCCAGGAGAGCCACCGCCCACCCCCAGGGAGTAGCGGGGTTTCCCGACCACGCAACCTCCACGCGATGGTGTCCCTGGGGAACCGGCACCGCCACGATGCCCTCGGCCATGGTGGCAACCACCGGTTTCCCGTCTACACGGGCACGCCAAAAGGGGTAGGCCAGCAAGCGAAGCTCCACTACGCCGGCATGTTCGGCTTCCACCACCACGGTGCGGCGCAAAGGCCTCCATTGCTGCACCGCCACAGCGCCGGGAGCCAGGACCAAAATTTCTTTGCCGAAGCGCTGCAGGTTCGTGGCCAAACTGCTGAACGCCGCCGGACGGTTTTGAACCGCGTCCACCACTAACGGGTTTCCCGAAAATGCCCTGAAAACCTTCTCCCCCAGCTCCACCCAGCTTTCCCTGGCGGCAAGCGCGGGGTCCCGCACGAATCCCAGAGGCGGCATCCACAGATGGGGCAGGAGGAAGAGCACAATGGCAGCAGTACGCCGCTGGGCCGCAAGCGAAGAGAGGGCCCCGGGAAGCAGCAGCGAGACCGGAGTGAGGAAGCGCCAGGGGAACTGCAGGTATTTGAGCGGTGGAAGGGCGAGCCACAGGGGGTAGGTGATGGGGGTAGCCAGCAGGATGGCGGTCCACACCAGAGCCCCCCGCCGTCGGTCGTGAAACCACACCATGAGGCCCACGATGCCCCAGGCCACCGCAAGCCACCCTAAGCGGCGAACCGCAAAAGCGTCGTGGGGGCTCGGGGAAAAAAGGAAGTTCTTGGTGGCGCGAAAAATGTCGGAAGTAAGGCCTTCGTCCAAATTCACCAGCTGCCTTTCGAAAAAAAGCGGAGCCCAGTGCCAGGCGCACAGGGCCAAGCCCGCCACCACCGGCAAGAGGCGGCGCTGGAAGCCAGCAACGCTGGGTTTCGGAACGCAAACGCTTAAAACCACGAGGATGGTGGTCATCATGAAAGTGGGTGCATGCAGCAACCAAAGACCCGCCCACAGGAAAGCCTCAAGCCGTGCTGAGCCTCGGTCTTGAACGGCAGCTTCCAGCAGCCAAAGCGCCAGTGGAAGGGCTAAAACCTCGGAAGAAGCAGCGCGGTACACGAGCAGGAAGGGCACCAGCGGACTTGCCCACAGGAGCAACCCGCTGAGGGTGGGGGTTTTTGGATGCCATGAGCGGGCCACCAGGAGAATCGCCGCTAGCGCCCCAAACCAGGCCAGCCGCAAGGCCTTGCCGATGTCACCCAGGATGAGCCCCAGGACCCCAACCACCACAGGTCCGCCGGGGCTGTAGAGGCGGATGCCGGGGCTGCCAAAGCCGGCGTTGAGGTCGGGCAGCCAAAGGGGGAGCTGCCCCTGGGCCAGGCAGCGGGCCACCTGCTGCGGCCACAAGATGTGCACGTAAATGTCGGGCCCGGCGGGCAGAAACGGCAGGAAAAGCGCGAGGCCAGCACCGGCGAGCAGCAAAAGGGTGAGGAACAAACGGTGCCGGAGGGCCTGGGTCACTTACCCCAACCGGTGGGCCTTAAACCACCGCACGAAGCGGCTGATGCCTTCCTCGATGGGCACCTCGGGTTGCCAGCCCCAGAGGCGCTTGGCCTTGGAAACGTCGGCAAAGGTGATGGGCACGTCGCCGGGCTGGAGGGGAAGCTCCTCCACCAGGGGCGGAACCCCCAGCTCCCGGGCGATGAGCTCGATGAGCTGTTGCAGCGTGGTGGTGCGGGAGCCACCCAAGTTGACGATTTCAAAATCCGCTTCGTGGTCGAAAGCTGCCATCACCCCGCGAACGATGTCGTCAATGTACGTGTAATCCCGGGCCATGCTGCCGTCCCCAAAGCGGGGGACGGGCTTGCCCTTGGCTAGAAGCTCGGTGAACTTGTAAATGGCCATGTCGGGGCGTTGCCGTGGGCCGTACACGGTGAAGAACCGCAATACCGTGACCTTGAGCCCGTAGAGGTGGTGGAAGGTGTAGCACATGAGCTCGGCGCCCCGCTTGGAAGCGGCGTAGGGGGAAATGGGGTAGGCAATGGGGTCCTCTTCGGAAAAGGGCACCTTGGAGTTAATTCCGTACACCGAGGAGGTGGAACCGAAGATGAAGGTGTACGCCCCAAACCGGTGGGCGGCTTCCAGGAGGTTCACGGTGCCCACCCCGTTGACCTCCTCATAAAGCCGCGGGTTGGCAATGGAGGGACGCACCCCAGCCCGGGCAGCGAGGTGCACGGTGGTGGAAATTCCAAACTGGCGGTAGGTGGCAAACACCAGATCCCGGTCGCGGATGTCCCCCTCCACCAGGTGAAACCTGGGGTTTTCAAGAAACGGCGCTACGTTTTCCCGCTTGAAGGCGGGGTTGTAGTAGTCGTTGAAATCGTCCAGGCAAACCACGTCAAAGCCGCGGTCCAACAGGGCCTGGATAACGTGCGAACCAATAAAACCGGCGCCGCCGGTGACCAGTACCGTGCGCATTTAGCCTCCCCCTGGGGTGGGTGTGGCCGAAGCCCGCTCCCCAGCTTCTCGCCGGTTGCGTACGAACCAGCGCAGGAGCCGAGATTGTTGCACACCGCGAACCACGCTTTCGAGGTCTTCGTAAAGCTGGGGGTCGTTCACCATGCGGCCGGCGCTGCCCTGCCCGCGGTCGAGCTTGTCGGCCACTGAGGCCAAGGCATGGGTGAGCTGGGCAAGGTCAGCAAGGAAGGAGTCGGCAAACTCCCTATCCCGCAAAAGACGGGGCAAGGTGCCTTGGCCGGTGGCCAGCTCCTGGGAGGCGGCGGCCAGGGCGGTGCTGGCCTGGGCCAGGCTGGAAAGGGTTTCGGTGAGCTTTTCCCTGCCTTTGGGGTCGCGCAGGATGGCAGCCAGTACCGTGTCCTCGCGGCTCACGTCTTGCTCCAGGCGGGTGGCTAGGGCCCGGGCGCTGCCGGCGGCGGCAGCCAGGTCGGCAAACACCTTTTCCCCTTCGGGGCCCACCGCCAGCTTGCCCAAAAGGCCTTGACCCTGGCGGATCTGGTGCATCACCGCACCGGTGTCGTCTAGGAGGGCGTTGAGCTTTTTGGAAAAGCCTGCGGCATCAAAGGGCTGGTTGACCAAAGCTCCCAGTGCCCCTTCGCCGCGCTCCATCTTTTCCAAAATGCGGCGCAACGAGCCGGTGATGGCCACCACGTTGCCGATGGCTTCGCCACCTTGGCTCAAAGCTTCGGCAATGTCGGTGGGCTCCACGCTAGGCACCATGCCGCCTTCGGGAACTAAAGGCTGCAGGGGGTTTCCTGAGGAAAGCTCCAGGTAACGGTCGCCCAAAAGCCCCAGGGTGCGGATGCGCACCCGGGAATCGGCGCGGATGCGGGCAGCCAGTGCCCTTCGCACGCGAAAGGTCACGGTAATGCGCCGCTGGGCCGGGTCCTCCGGTAAGTCCACCGACTCCACCACCCCCACCACCACGCCGTTCAGCCAAACCTGGGCTCCCGGCACCAGGCCGGCCACGTCTTGAAACTGGGCTTTGTAGGCCACGTGGCGGGTGAACATGCCTTGCTTTTTGCCAATGACCAAAATCACCAGCGCCAGCAGGACCAAAAGCGCAGCGGTGAAAAGCCCCACTTTCAAGCGACGGCGCGGATCAAGCTCCAACATAAAGCCCTCCTGCCCGCAAGAAGCGGGCAAGCTCCCCGCTTTCCTTTGCGGCTTCCTCGATGCTGCCCAAAAAACTGAAGACCCCCTGGGAAAGGTAGGCCAAGGTGCCACCCAGGCTTTTGGCCACCAGCAAATCGTGGGTCACCACCACCGACGTGGCGCAGGTTTCCCCGGCCACATCGCGAATGAGCTCGGTGATGGCTTCGCCGGTGAGGGGATCAAGGCCGGCCGTGGGCTCGTCGTAGAGGATCACCTGAGGGTCCAGCGCCAGTCCCCGGGCCAGCGCCACGCGCTTGCGCATCCCACCGGAAAGCTCGGAAGGCATGAGGTTTTCGGTGCCGCCCAACCCCACCCGGGTCAAAAGGTGCGCGACCTTGTCGCGGATTTCGGCCCGCGTGAGGTTGGTATGCTCCAACAGAGGAAAAGCCACGTTTTCGCCCACCGTTAGCGAGTCGAAAAGGGCCCCCTGCTGAAATATGTACGAGACCTTTCGCCGCAGGGGGATGAGCTCCGCTTCCGGACGGCCGGAGACTTTTTCCCCCAGCACCTCCACCTCCCCTGCGTCCGGCTGGAGCAAGCCGTTGAGGTGCTTTAAAAACACGCTCTTGCCGCTGCCGGAGCTGCCAAGGACCACGAGGAGCTTTCCGCAGGCTAGCTCCAAGCTGATGCCGTTGAGCACCTTCTTGCTCCCAAAGGCTTTGTGGACGTTGGCCACGCGGATGGCAATTTCCGGCGTTTGCACGCTCATAGGGCCAAGAACAGCTTGGTGAGGAAGAAGTCCAGGGCTAACACGGAAATGGCAATGGCCACCACGGTTTCGGTGGTCACCTGTCCCACGCCGTTGGCCCCTCCTTCCGCCCGGAAGCCGTTGAAACAGGCAATGAGGCCAATGTCGAAAGCAAAGAAAAAGCTCTTTCCAAAGCCCGAAAAGAAGTCGCCGTAGTCCAAAAGCCGCAGGGCGTGGCGGAAGTAAAAGGCAGGACCAAGCCCCACCTCCCAAACCGAAATGAACATGCCACCGATGATGCCCACCACGTCGGCCAACACCGTAAGCAGCGGCAGCCCCACCAAAAGCGCCCACATGCGGGGCACCACCAGCTTGCGGATGGGATCGGCCCCCAGCGAACGCATGGCTTCCACCTGCTCGGTGACCGTCATGCTTCCCAGCTCGGCGGCAATGCCCGCGCCCACCCGGCCACCCACCATGAGGGCGGTGAGCACGGGCCCCAGCTCCCGCACCAGGGAAATCGCCACCACCTCACCCATGTACAGCTTGGCGCCAAACTCCTCCAGGGCAAAGGTGGATTGCAGAGCCAGCACCATGCCGGTGAAAAGCGCAATAACCGCAGTCAGGGTAGCCGAGTGAACCGCCAAGAGCTCCATTTGCCGGATGGTTTCAGCCAGGGGAAAGGGCGGCGTGAACATCCGCACCACCGTATCCCGCGCCAGCAAAGTTGCACCCCCCAGATACCGGACCCGCCGCCAGGTGAGGTCGTACAGCCGATCCGGAAGCGCGGCGAAGAGCTGCACCATTGACTTCATGCCCCGCATCATAAGGTTCGGGGTTACGGCCTGCAACCGCTTTTAACGGGCGCTTTTGAGCCTATACTAAGGCATGGCCATTCCTGAGTACCTCATTTGTTTGGAGTGTGAAACCCCCGTTTACGACTTCGAGTGGGCCAGCGGCAGGGTGGTGGAAGCGCTTTGCCCCCAGTGCGGCAACGACGACCCTGCTGCTTTTGCCACCGAGGAGGAGTTTGAAGAGCTTTCGGGGGCAGGTGAGGAAGAGGAAGAAGACGAAGAGTAAGGCCAGCATATAATGGCCCCCGGGGGTTGAAGCATGGTTCAAGTTCTCACCGGGCCTCGTTTGGTCCGTGCCGTAAGGGCCGGATCCCTGGCGGTGGTCAAGCAGCAAGAGGCCATTAACCGCATCAACGTGTTTCCGGTTCCCGACGCCGATACCGGCACGAACTTGGCTTCCACGCTGCGGGTGGCCGCGGTGGCGGTGAGCTTGCCACCTCTTCCGGTGGGCCTGGCGGCCCGAAAGGTGGCGGATGCAGCCCTGGAAGGCGCTCGGGGCAACTCCGGGGCGATCATGGCCCAGTTCTTCCACGGGCTGGCGGAAGCCCTGCAAAACCACGTTCGCTGCACCTCGCTGGAGTTTGCACAAGCGGTGCGACGGGCGGTGGAAGCGGCCCAGCAGGCCATGGCCCACCCGGTGGAAGGCACCATCCTTTCGGTGCTCAGGGCGTGGGCCGAGGAGGTGGATGCCGGCGTTCGCGATGGAATTCGCGATTTTGGGGAGCTTTTGGCTCGCTCCTTAACCCGCGCCCGGCAAGCGCTGGCCCGCACCCAGGAACAGCTGGAGGTTTTGAGGAAGAACAAGGTGGTGGACGCCGGGGCTCAGGGTTTTGTGTGCTTTTTGGAAGGGGTGGTGAGCTTTTTCCGCGACCGCCGGGCTGCCGACTTACGGCAGGTGGGGTTGTCCGAAAGCGCCGCCACGCCCTTTGCGGCGGCCCACGCGGAAATGGAAACCGCCTTCCGTTTCTGCTCGGAAGCTTTGCTTTCCGGGGAGCGCCTGGACCGGAAAGCCGTGGCACGCCTGATTGAGCCCTTGGGGGATTCGCTGGTGGTGGCAGGGGGTGGTTCCCGTTTGCGGGTTCACCTCCACACCAACGAACCCCAGCGCCTCTTTGCGCTTCTTGGCACCGTGGGTACCGTGGAGAAAACCAAGATCGAGGACATGATCCTCCAGCAGTTGGTCCACCGCTCGCCGTACCGGGTGGGGTTGGTGACCGACTCTTCCTGCGATTTGCCGGAGTCCACGCTGGCCAGCACCCACGTGGTGCGGGTGCCGTTGTACATCCTTTTTGGCGAGGAAAGCCTCGCCGACGGTGTGGAGATCACCCCGGCGCAGTTCTACCAGCGCCTGGCCGCTTCGCCCATCCCCCCCAAGACCTCCCAACCGGCGGTAGGGGAGTACCGGAAGGTTTTCCAGCGCCTTTTGGAGCGGCACGAAGGCGTGGTGTGCGTGACGCTTTCATCGGGTCTTTCCGGCACCTACCAGGCGGCCTTGGCTGCCGCCAAGGAGGTGGACCCCCAGCGCATCCGGGTGGTGGACAGCAAGGGGCTTTCGGTGACCTTGGGTTTGGTCATGGAGGAGGTGGTGGCCAAGGCGGCCGCTGGGGGTTCCCTGGAAGAAGTGGCGCAAGCTGCTGAACAGGCGGCCGCTCAAACCAAGCTTTTTGCCGCCATCCCCTCGCTGGACACCGCTGCCAAAAGCGGGAGGGTTTCCCCGGGCCTGGCCCGCCTTTCCAAGTTGTTGTTCCTGCGCCCCATCCTGACTTTGGATGAGGCCGGCAAAGCCACCAAGGCCGGGGTGCGCTTGGGCTTTGCCTCTTGCTTGCGGGGGTTGGTGAGCAAGGCAAGGGCCTTTGCCGGAGATTCGCCGGTAAAGCTCATGGTGGCCCACGCCAACGCCATTGGCGCGGCCCAGTACGTGGCCGAGCGGTTGTGTTCGGCCTTTGGGGTGGACGACATCCCGGTGGTGAACCTCTCGCCGGTGCTGGCGGCCCACACCGGCCCGGGGAGCGTGGGCATTGCGGTGCGTCGGTTGAAGCCCCTTGCAGGGAAAAAGGAGGGAGATTAAATTTCGCGCAAACCCGGTTTCCCCGGGGTGGAGGAATGCATGCCGAGACCGGATTACATCATTTGCCTGGAATGCGAATCGGAAGTGGAGGACTTCACCTGGCGGGACGGCGAAATCCGCCGGGCCACCTGCGAGGTGTGCGGCAACTCTGATCCCGACGCCTTTGCTTTGCCCGAGGACTTCGAGGAGCTTGACGAAGAGGAAGAAGAGGAGGATTGGGAGGACGAGGAGGAGGACGAGGATTACCTCGACGAAGAGGATGAGGACTTCGAGGAAGAGGAAGAGTGATTGCTTTTTCCCTTCTCGTTGCGTACCTCCTGGGCTCCATCCCCACAGCCGTTTGGGTAAGCAAGCTTTTCTTTGGCGTTGACGTTCGCACCTTAGGGTCGGGAAACGCCGGAGCCACCAACGTGGCCCGCACCCTGGGGTGGAAGGCAGCGCTGCCGGTGGTATTGGTGGATGTGGGCAAGGGCGCCTTGGCGGCGGCCTTGCCCAAGCTCTTCTGGCAGGGGTTTCCGGTCTGGTTGCCGTTGGCCTGTGCGGTGGCGGCGGTGGTGGGACACACCTTCCCGGTTTTTGCCGGCTTTCGGGGTGGCAAGGGTGTGGCCACCGCCGGTGGTGGCCTTTTGCTATTGGCTCCGGCCTTGGTGGGTCTTGCGGCTCTTGTTTGGCTGGCGGTGGTGGTGCTCACGCGCATCGTGTCGTTAGCTTCGCTGCTGGCAGCGCTAACGCTGGTGGTGGGTGCTTTTGCTTGGCCGGCCTTGGCGCCCTGGGGCATGAAGCCGCTAGCTTTATTGCTGTGCCTTTTTGTGTTTTGGACCCACCGGCAAAACATCCGTCGTTTGCTTGCCGGTCAAGAGCCCCGTTTTGCCTTTGGCAAACCCAAGCCATAAAAAAACTGGCGGGTTGTGCCCGCCAGGAAAAGAAGGAGGAGGTTGGATGCGTGCGGCGAGGTCGTGGCCGTTGCCCCTGGCCGCACTTTTTTGGCTAGCAAAATGCGTGCCAACCGACCGTGGAGCTAGCGGTCGATTAGAAGGGTAAATCCCCCAGGCATCAGAGACGCTCGGCTCTTGAACTTTTGCTCCCACTGTAACCCTTTGTTTTGGGACACCGTGTCCCCCGGCGAGGACAGCTCCTCGGGAAACGCTGGAAGGACCGCGCGGCGGGGGGCAGCTGGAGGGGCCGTCTCCGTCGTCGGGACCCGCGGGTGGGTTTGCGCAGCGGCAGGCTCGCTGTGAGGCCTTTTCAGTCAATTTTGCCGAGGTACTTGACAGCGAGGCCCGAGGTAAAAACTGGGCCGCTATAACGGCTGCGGCCTGGACCATCCGCAATCGTGCGTTGGGCAGGGTTTTCGGGGTGTGGACGTCTTCAGGCGATTGGGCAGGGATCAGCCGCGACAGCTACCCCGGTGGGTGGTATTCCCACTCCACCTGCTCGGCACTCCCCTGCGGCGATTACCACCCGCAGTTTTGTGACCTTTCACGCTGGTACTGCTGCGCGATCCATGGCGGAAAGCTTTCGGTGGGAGCTCTTCAATGGCAGTTCAACGACACCCACGTGCCCTGGTACGATCTGCAACAAACGGCCATTCATTATGCTGCGTTTTACGTGATGAACGGGCTGGCTCCGGACATGAGCCAGCCGGGGCCGGGTAACCCCGGGTGGGTGCCGCCTGGGGTTTCAGGGTGCTTCGTGGGTTGCCCCCAGCCTTTGCCGGGCCCAAACCAGCGGCGGCTCGCGTGGTGCCTCTACGGGTCCAACTCCTTTGACACCAACCCAAATGGAGCCATGGAGTTCCGCAGCAGCTACTATCCGGCGCAAAACGCGGCTGACTGCAAGCAGCCCAAAGGAACGGTGTGTCCCGGGGGGCAAAATTACTTCTGGAATCGCCTTAACCACCAGCCGGTGGGCAAGAACGATCCGTTCTGGGACTACAGCAAGGTTACGGGATGCGCGGCTGACCCCGACACCCCGTGGGATACCGTGGACGTTGAGATTTGGGTGGAGGATCCCCCCAACAGCAGGAGTTGGAATTTCCTGGGCCGCGTGGGTGCATCGGAGGACTATGGCGGCACTTGCCAGATAAACGGGAAAAACTATGGACGTTACCGGAAGTTCAAGTTGAGCCTGCCCAGTAAGTACCGCATCGGTTCCTGGAGTTTTCGCTTCCGGGTGTGGGATACTTGGCCTAGCAAGAATAGCCCGGAGGGTTTCTACGAGTGGGTGGCGTTGCGCTAGGTTGGATGGTTGGTTTAGCGGTGGCGTTGCCGCGGGGTGCAACGCCCTGTACCTGGTTTTTGGAGGGGGATGACTTATTCGGTCCGGTTCAGGAGGTGGTTCTCACCCGAACCGAGGGGAACGAGACGCGCACCATCCTGCTCCGCTACGACCGGGAAGGGTTTCCCGTGGCACGCTTGGCAAAGCCGCCCCACTGGGGCCCTTTTGGTCCTGAAAAGTTCGTGTTCGGTTTCTCCTCGGATTTACTCCCGGCGGACTTTCGGGTTTTGAAGGTGGAGCGGAGTGGCGCTTCCACGTGGGTTTTGCGAGGAGCGGAAATGCCGCCGGAGTACCAGGTGCCATTTTCCCCACCGGGCGGTCCACGCCGGCCACCTTCCGGCCCGCATCTTGGCGGGTTTTTGCCGGGCGAGGCTCTTCCCCCGGGGTCCAAGGTGGTGGAACCCGGGGAAGGGCCCCCTATGGAAGAGCGGCGAGTGGTCCTGGAGTGGGACGCGAAAGCTCGCCGTTTGACCATGGCTCGCTATGAGTTTTCGCTTTTGCACACGTACGAGTTTTTCTTTGATGCCGACTGCCGGCTTTCCCTTATCCGGCACCTGGATGACCACGGGGAGCTCAAACGGGTTTTTTGGCGGTTTTACGAGGGGGGGTGTTTGGTCCGCGAGTACGTCTGGGACGTTAGGCCGGATGTGAGGAATGAGGCCCTGCAAACGTGGTGGGGGGCCTGGCTTGCCCGCAGCTGGGTTTACCTGCCTGGCGGGTTTACCACGTTCGAAATCAACACGGACCCGCAAAGGCCCGGAGTTGACCGGTTGGTCTCCATTGATGAGCTGGCTTTCGACCATTACGGCAACTGGACCCACCGCCGGGTGCGGAGCCGGGAGTGGGCAGTGTTTTGCCCGGTGGGTCCCCCGCCGTGCGATGGGGAGGTGGTGGAGACCCGTGTCATTACCTATTACCCGGAGGATGCTCGCCAATAGCGTTTCGATGGTTTCCGGTAGGGCGTAGCAGCCGCAGTGTCTTCCTGCGCAGGGTTTTGGAGAACAGCAGCCGCAGTTCACGGCTTCCCGGGGTAGGATTGGGGGAGTCGTCGGTTTTTTCCGGACAATTGGGAGGGCACCCCACGGGACGGCGGGCGGACTTGCGCAGGGGCGGGGGGTATGCTAAAAAAGCACCCGGCTTGTGAACGACGCTGGATGAGGGAGAGGACAGACATGAACATTGAACAAAAGGTCAAGGACATCATCGTGCAGCAGTTGGGTGTGGATCCGGAGAAGGTGAAGCCGGAAGCGACCTTTACCGACGATTTGGGTGCCGATTCTCTGGATACCGTCGAGCTCATCATGGCCTTTGAGGAAGAGTTTGGGGTGGAAATCCCCGACGAAGCCGCCGAGAAGATCCGCACGGTGGGCGACGCCATCGCGTACCTCAAGGAGCACGTCAAGGAGTCTTGATGCCCCGCCGGGTTGTGGTCACCGGGGTGGGGCTCATCTCCCCGCTGGGGGTTGGGACTGAACCCACGTGGGAAGCCCTCATCGCCGGGCGTTCGGGTGTGGGCGCCATCACCAAGTTCGATGCCTCGACCTTCCCGGTGAGGATTGCCGCCGAGGTCAAGGGCTTTGACCCGCAAGTCTGGCTCGACGCGAAGGAAGCCCGCAAGTTCGACCTCTTTGTGCAGTACGCCCTGGCGGCCAGCCTTATGGCGGTGGAGAACTCGGGGCTCAAGATCACCCCGGACGTGGCCGATCGGGTGGCCGTGGTTTTGGGCTCCGGCATCGGCGGTTTGCCGCTCATTGAGGAAAACCATCGAACGCTACAGGAAAAGGGGCCGCGGAGGGTTTCACCGTTTTTCATCCCCGGGGCCATCATCAACATGTGCGCGGGGCTGGTTTCCATCCGCCTGGGGGCCAAAGGGCCCAACATGGCCACCTGCACCGCGTGCTCTACCTCCGCCCACGCCATCACCGACGCCTACCTGTACATCCGTCACGGTTACGCCGATGCTGCTATTGCCGGGGGTGCGGAGGCGGTGATTGATCCCCTGGCGGTGGCGGGGTTTGCCTCCATGCGCGCCCTTTCCACCCGCAATGAGGAGCCGGAAAAGGCCTCCCGGCCCTGGGATCGGGATCGGGACGGGTTTGTGATGGGCGAAGGGGCGGGGGTGCTGGTGCTGGAGGAACTGGAGTTTGCCTTGCGGCGCGGCGCCCCAATTCTCTGCGAGGTGCTGGGGATCGGTATGACCGGCGACGCCTACCACATCACCGCGCCCTGCGAGGACGGCGATGGGGCGGCGAGGGTAATGGCGGCAGCTTTGAAGGATGCCGGCATTGCCCCCGAGCAGGTGGACTACATCAACGCCCACGGTACCTCCACGCCCCACGGCGATCGCATTGAAACCGTGGCCATCAAGCGGGTTTTCGGCGACCACGCCTACAAGCTGGCGGTTTCCTCCACCAAATCGGCCACCGGTCACCTGTTGGGAGCTGCCGGTGGGCTGGAAACCGGCATTACCGCCCTGGTGGTAGCCCGGGACGTGATTCCGCCCACGCTCAACCTGGACAACCCGGACGAGGGCTGCGACCTGGACTACGTGCCCCATCAAGCGCGAAAGCAAACGGTGCGGGTGGCCCTGTCCAACTCCTTCGGGTTTGGCGGCACCAACGCCTGTATCGTGCTGGGTAAGTGGGAAGCGTAAGGCCGTACCCTCGGCCTGCGTTGCGGCGTACCGCAGTTCGTACTAGAATTCACAAGGGCGCGGCAGCGCCACGAAAGGGGGGGCTATGAGGATTGCCGTGCTGGTCACGTATGTCCCCGACACCGCCTCCACGATCAAGGTGGGTCCGTCGGGAAAGAGCATTGACGAGACGGGGATCAAGTGGATCATCTCGCCTTACGACGAGTTTGCGGTGGAGGAGGCCATCAAGCTCAAGGAAGCCAAAGGGGCTGAGGTCACCTACATCACCTATGGACCGGAAAGGGACCAGCAGGTGTTGCGGGAGTGCTTTGCCCGCGGCGGCGACAAGGGCGTGCACGTGGTGGGCACCGGCGCGGCCTTTGGCGACGCCTTTGCCATTGCCCAAATTCTCGCGGCGGCGGTGAAAAAGGCCGGGCCTTTTGATTTGATCTTCGCCGGGGTCAAAGGCGTGGGCAGCGACCAGGGCCTGGTGGGGGCCATGGTGGCGGAGCTTTTGGACATCCCCCACGTGGGTTCGGTTACCAAGATCGAGTACGGGGAGAAAAGCCTCACGGCCTGGCGGGAAATCGAAGGCGGCCAGGAGGTGGTGGAGGTTTCGCTGCCGTGCTTGATCACCGCGCAAAAGGGCCTCAACGAGCCCCGTTACCCCTCGCTCAAGGGCATCATGGCGGCCAAGAAGATGCCGGTGGAAAGCGTGAAGGTGGCGGACCTGGGTGTGGATGAGGCAAGCGTGGGCGGGGCCACCTGCCGTTGGGTGGCGCTTTCGCTGCCACCGGCCAAGTCTTCCGGCAAGATCATCAACGGCGAACAGGACCCGCAAGCGGCGGCCCGGGAGCTGGCGCGGCTTTTGCGGGAAGAAGCCAAGGTCATTTGAGGAGGCTGCCATGGCGGGAATCCTCGTATTCGTGGAGCAGCGTGACGGTCAAATTCGCAAGGCCTCCCTGGAGGCTCTATCCGAGGCTAAGAGGCTTGCGCAAGCCAAGGGAATGCCGGTGTCGGCGGTGCTTTTGGGTTCCGGCGTGAGCCAGCTGGCGGCCAGCTTGGGGGAATGGGGCGCGGAAAAGGTGTTTGTGGCGGACCAGCCGGAGCTTGCGCAGTACTCCCCCCAGGCCTACGCCCAAGCGGTAGCGCAGGCCGTGGCGCAGGCCCAGCCGCTGGCGGTGTTTCTGGGGGCTACGGCCCTGGGGCGCGACCTTTCGGGGAGGTTGGCGGCCAAGCTCAAGGTGGGGTGCTTGCCGGATGTAACGGCGCTCAAGTGGGAGGGCGATACCCTGCAGGCGGTGCGGCCGGTGTATTCCGGAAAGGCTCTGGCCACCGTGGACGGCGGCCAAGCCGTGCCGGTGGTGGTGACCACGCGGCCCAACGTGTTTGCTGCCCAGAAGTCCCCCACCACTGCTGAGGTGGTTTCCCTGCCGGCGGTGGCGGTGAGCGGTGGCTACCGGGTGAAGGAGGTGGTGACCTCCCAGGGGGGCGAGCTGGACGTGGCGGAGGCCGACATCATCGTTTCCGGCGGCCGGGGTTTGCGGGGACCTGAAAACTTCTCCCTCATCCGCGAGCTGGCCAAAGTGCTGGGAGCGGCGGTGGGTGCTTCCCGGGCGGCGGTGGACGCCGGCTGGATTGACCACGCCCACCAGGTGGGGCAAACCGGCAAGGTGGTGTCACCTACGCTGTACATTGCCTGCGGCATTTCCGGGGCCATTCAGCACCTGGCGGGGATGTCCTCCTCCAAGGTCATCGTGGCCATCAACAAGGACCCCGAGGCACCGATCTTCAAGGTGGCGGACTACGGGGTGGTGGGCGATTTGTTCCAGGTGATCCCGGCTTTGACGGAGGAAATCCGCAAGCTGAAGGCGTGAAGCCCGCACCGCTTCACGCCGGTAGAACTGTTGATCGCCGGAAAGCCGCGCGCTTTTTCCCCTGCGCCGTGGGCACCGCGAGCTTGCCGCGGCGAGACGAAAGACGTACAATAGCTTTGCGGAACAGGAGGTGGCTATGAGCGACGAAGAAAAAGGCAGGGTGGCCAAGAAGATCCAGGAAAAGCTGGATGAAACTGGGGAAGCTGTGCAGGAAGTGCTAGAAGCCGCCAAGGAGTCGGTCAGCCAAGCCGAAGAGGCCATGGAAAAGGCCAAAGAGGTTTTGGGGGAAGGCTACGGCAAGCTCAAGACCACTTCCGCCGAAGCGTACGCCAAGGCCAAGGAGTACCTGGCGGAAGCCAGGGCCGCCTTGGAGGTGGCCCGGGAGCGGGCCGGCCAGCTTTACGGCCGTTCGCGGGAGCTGGCTGAGGAGGCCTACCAAAAGGCCAAGCAGGAGTACGAAAAGCTAGCGGCCCAGCTGAAAAAGGGCTACGCCAAGGTCAAGGCCAAGGTGGAGGAAATTGACGTGAAGGAAATGCGGGACGACGTGGTGGACTACATCCGCCGCAACCCGGGTAAATCGGTGCTCATTGCTTTGGCCGTGGGTTTTGTGGTGGGTTACTTAGTGCGCAAGCGGGAGCCTTAAAACGATGGACGACGAGATCCGCGACGAAGAAGAACGCCCGGAAGTTTACGAGCTGGAAGACCTGGAGGACGAGGAAGAGGAACCCGTCCGCCGGCAGAGGCTCGATGCCGATTTCCTGCTGGACAAGGTCATCCCCAGCGAAATTGACTGGCGGGATCTGGTCCGCCGTCACCCCCTGCTGTCGGTAGGTGTGGCTGCTGCCGTGGGTTTCCTCATTGGGCGCAGCAAGGGCGCGGCCATCGTGGCCGGCGCCTCGGCAGCGGTCACTTCAGCGGTTATGCGGCAGCTGTCCGGGGTCTTGGACACCGACGTCTTCGAGTTTTAGCGGAAGAAAGCGGAATCCTTTTGCCGAAAGGCTGGAGCGGGGAGCGTTAGCGGGACGCTCCCCTTAAGTTTTCCATGGCGGCTAAAACCGGCGGCGGGACCAGGCCGCGGATGTTGCCCCCTAAGGCCCAAATTTCCTTGATTAGGCGGGAAGAAAGGTACGAAAACTCCTCCTGGGGAGTTAAGAAAACCGTTTCCACTTCCGGGCACAAGCGGCGGTTCATGAGCGCCATTTGGAACTCGTACTCGAAGTCCGACACCACCCGCATCCCCCGCAGCACCACCCGGGCGCCGGTGGCGCGCATGAAGTCCACCAAAAGGCCGGAAAAGGAGGTTACCGCCACCTGCGGCAGCTCGCTAAAGGTTTGGCGGATGAGCTCCACCCGCTCGGCCGGGGGAAAAAGCGGCTTTTTTTCGGTGTTTTCCAGCACCGCCACCAGAACTTGAGGGAAAAGCCTCACCGCCCGCCGCACGATGTCCACATGGCCCATGTGCAGGGGGTCGAAGCTCCCCGGGTAAACCGCCAGAAGCTGGGATTCGCCGTTCATAGCCCCTCCTCCACCGCCACCACCCGGCGGTTGTGATGGTCGTCCACCACCCGCACCGAAAGCACGTGCTTGCCTTTGGCCACCGGCACGCGGAAGAGCTCCCAAGGGGAGTCCAAAAGCCCGTCTTCGGGGGCCAGGGGAAGCCAGGTTTGCGCGTCGCGGTTGTACTCCGCCAGGGTGATGGGGGAAAGCTCGTCGGCCGCTTCAATGACCCAAAAGTCCCCTTCCCGGCGGATCTTGAGGGAAGGCGGGGTGTTGTCCACCACAAACCAGGAGGAAACCGCGCTGGTCACCTGTGGGGCTTCGGGGTTGCCGGGGGCATCGGTGGCGGTGAGGCGGAAGCGGTACAGGCCGTCGGCCAAGGCTTGAGTGTCCAGCGCCAGCTGCACGCTTTCCAGCTGCTGGCGCACCGGCCACCACTCCCCACCCTGCCGCTGGATGTCCAGGTCAAAGCGCAGGGGATCGCCGTTGGGGTCGTCCACCTTCCAAGCCACGGTTTGAAAGCCCACCCGATAGTACCGCTTCCCCAGCTGGGCTTGCGTTTCCTTTTCGTCTTCTAAAGCGGTGAAGATGCCCACGAGATCCGGGTGGGAAACCTCCACGATGCGCTCGGAAGGCGGTGGGCTTTTGAGGTACACCTCCCCCGGAGGGAAAACCTTGAGCTCCTTGATTAGCGGGGGGAGGTTGAGCTGTCGGTAGGCAACTTGCACACGAGAAACCTGAGCCTCGCCCGGGCCCAGCTCCAGCTTGAGCTGGAGGAAACGGGCTTGGGGTACGTTTGCCATGGTTTCGGCGCAGGGGGTGGGCGCGGACCACGCACTCCAGGTGTCGTTGGGCTCCTGGCTGTTGCCGGAGCGAAAGCTGGCCCGACAGGCTCCCGAAACGGTGGCGGCAAAGCGCCCCCACTGCGCCGGTTGGCCGGCATCCAGGGGGGCGGAGGTAAAGGTGCCCTGGGGCAAGCCGCGCCGCTTGAGCACCTTCACCGGCTCCTGGGTTAACACCAGGCGACCCCCGTTGCCCAGGCGGGTGATTTGGCCGGCATCCACGGTGTCCAGCTGCACCGTGACCGTTTCCACCACCTGCACGAGCCGGCCCTCGAGGCCGGTGCCCACCAGCACCGTGGGCCCATCCCAGGCCACGGTAAAGGCCAGCTCCTTGTCGAAACGGGCCAAGGTGGTCACCGCCCCCTGCGGGGAAACCAGCAGCACCTCGCTGGTGAAGCGGCCGGTTTCCGGGCTGGGGGCGGTGGTGGAAACGCTCACCGATGGCTGGCCTTCACCGGGCTTTTGGCCCAGGGTGGGGTCGCCGGTGAGGGCGGTGGCCACCACTGTCCCGTTGGCACCGGCGGCCAGGCTGGCAATTTCGGTAAAGCCGGAGTCGTACAAAACCCCCAAGTTAGTGCCGTCGTAGCTGAGGATGAGCCCCTTCCCCGAGGTGCCCACGATGAGCTTCCCTCCGGTGCTGACCAGACACCGGGCGTGGCGGTCGGGGATTTCGGTAACTAGCTCCAGACCCTTTGGCGAAAGCGTCAAAAGCCGGCCGGGGTTGCCGGCGGCAAACACCAGCTTGCCGGCAAAAAACGCACTGTCCCAAAGGTTGCCTTGGGCCAGGGTGGCCACCGGCTCGAGCTTGCCCTGGCGGAAGCGCACCACGGTGGCGGGAAGGGCGGTGGTGGCAAAGAGACTCCCGTCGGGGGCCACCACCAGCGAGGTAATTTGGTCGGCCTCGAGCTCCGCCAAAAGCTCCGGTCCCTTTTCGCCAATGCGGTAAAGGCGGGCGGGGTGCCCTGTGCCCACGTACACGTTGCCCTGGCTGTCCTCGGCCATGGCTTGAGCGAGGGGCTCATTCAGGGTGGCCAGCGGCACCAGGGGAGGCAAAGCCTGCAGGCCGCCGTCGGGGCGCACCGCCACGCCGGTGGAGCGGGAACCCGCCAGGGTGGCAGGGGTGTCCAGGGTGAAAAATCGGGTGGGTGCCGCCAGTGCCGGCACGGCGGCAAGAAGGGCTAGCAAAACACGCGCGCTCATGGGGCCTCCTGGGAAACCACGTCCAAGCTCACGCGAATGCCCCCGGAGAGGGGCCAGGGGTAAGGCCACCGCTGGCTGGCCACCAGGTGGGTGGTGAGGCGCTCCACGTTGCCCTGGGTCAGCGTCGAAGCGTAGGAAGCGGAAAGCGACGGGGGAAGCCCAGGGAGCGGGCCCTGGGGGAGGGAAAGCCCGGCCTCCCGGGTTTCCAAGGCGGCCACCAGATGGGAGCTGGGCTCCAGGCGGGAAAGCTGAGCGCAAAGCTTTTGGAAGTTTTCAGCTTGGGCCTTCTCGCTGCGCAAGGCGTAGTCGGAAAAGCTGGCGCCGTCGGCCACCAGCAAATCCAGCTTGCCGGCGGGCAGGTTTTTGGGGATGAGCAGGGAGTACACCCGGGTTTCTACCGGGCCGCGGTAAGGCTGCAGACGAACCGCCACGGAGAGCGCTTCCCCGGGCCGCACCTTCCGCCGTTGCGGAATGGCTTCCAGGATGGTGGCGCTGACGTGGGGGGAACGGGAAAGCTGCACGTCCAGGTCCGTCAAAGGGGGCGCAGGAAAGGGCGGGTTGGTGAACAGGGCCACCAGCGCCCCCAGGAAGCTGGCTACCCGGCCAACGGCATCGGCGCCGGCGGTGTTTTGCCGCAGGCTCACGGTGCTGCCGTCGGCAAAACCGGCTTTGACCGTCATGTCCACGGTTAAATCGGCGTTAGGTCCCTGGTTGTAGCTGAGGCTGGTGGCCGCCAAAAAGGCCGCCAGCAGCGGCTGCAGCAGGGGCACATCGGCCAGGTAAAAGGAAAACCGTTTAGTTTCCTGGCTGCTCGCCACCGTCACCGTTACCGGCAACCCGGCAGGCGGTTTTCCCGCCACCGCCACCATGCCCGCCGGTTGGTCCGCCAGGAACGTGCCAAAGGGCTGGCCCACGTTGAAGATCTTGAAGGGCAAGGCGTAGGAGGTTTGAATGGCCAGCACCCTGGCGCGGGCGGCGGGCATCTTCACACTGCCCGCGGCAAAAAGCGGGTGGCCGAAGGCGTAGTAGGTGTCACCATCCCTGGCGGTCAGGGTGCCGCCTGCGGCCAGCACCGCGTCCCCCCAAATCAAAACCGCAGCCACCATGTCCCCCGCCTCCGGGAGGGTTGAATCGGGAAGCGTTTCCGCTCCCCCCGGAACCGGGGCCAGCCCCAGCGGCCGCCACAGCTTTTCCGCCCAGGGCGATTCGGGAAAGCCGGCGGTGGCCAGGGGCAAGAGTTGGGGCGAGGGAAGTGTGGCAGGGGCGAGGGAAGCAAGCTCCAGCTCCCCCCGCAGGGCGGAAAAAAGCGAGGTAAGGGCGTTACGTTTCTCCCAGCCGTTGGTCCCGAGGGAGCTTTTTGTCAGCGGGCTTTCCGTGACACCGGGAGCTGCGGAAAGGGACAGCGGCGAGGAGCCTGGGTTTTCCGCATCCACGGGGATGGCCTGCATGTCCTCAAAGGGCGTCACCCCCGCCAGCGGCTCCCGGGCAAAGTTCCAGCCAAAGGCCACCGCCCCCACGAGCTTGCCGTCCACGTAAACGGGGGAGCCGCTCATCCCCGCCACCACCCCGGCATCGGCAAACCTGGGGTCGGAAAGCTTCACCAGAACGGCCCGCCGCCCCGGTTGGCTGGCGGGCAAGGTCCCCACCACCACCACGGGGATTTCGATCCTCTCTCCGCCGCTCCATTCGGTGATGCAAACCCCGCGCTGGCCGGTTTGCACTTCGGCAAAGGGCATCACCGCCAGTCCGGCTGCCAAAAGCCAGGAAAGCACCAGCACCAAAACCTCAAGAAGCCGCAGCCGCGCTTTGGGCTTGCGCCAGGTGGCGGCCGGTGAGCGGCAGGATCGTGGGCAGCTGGTTCATGAGCTGGGCCAGCTCCTCGGGGACAATGGCCTGAGCGCGGTCGGAAAGCGCCTGCATGGGGTTGTGGTGCACCTCGATCATGAGCCCATCGGCCCCCACCGCCGCGGCCGCCCGGGCCAGCGGCACCACCTTGTGCCGCTTGCCCGTGCCGTGGGAGGGGTCCACGATGATGGGCAGGTGCGAGAGCCGTTGCACGGCCACCACCGCCGCCAGGTCCAGGGTGTTGCGGGTGTGGTCGGTGAAGGTGCGGATGCCCCGCTCGCACAGCACCACCTGGTAGTTGCCCTCCGCCAGCAGGTATTCGGCGGCCATGAGCAGCTCCTCCACCGTAGCTGCCATGCCGCGCTTGAGCAGCACCGGCTTTCGAGCTTTGCCCGCCAGCCGCAGCAGGGAGAAGTTCTGCATGTTGCGGGCGCCAATTTGGATCATGTCGCAGTACTCCACCACCAGCTCCAGGGACCTTTCGTCCAGGGCCTCGGAAACCGTGGGCATGCCCACCTCCCGGCTTACGTCCCGGAGGATCTGCAAGCCCGGCTCCCCCAGCCCCTGGAAGGTGTAGGGGGAGGTGCGGGGTTTGAACGCACCCCCGCGCAGGATATGGGCACCCGCCTTTTTCACTGCTTGCGCGGTGGTGAGGGTTTGCTCCGGGCCCTCCACCGAGCAAGGGCCGGCCATCACCGCAAAGTGCCCACCTCCTACCGGCACCCCACCCACCCACACCACCGTGTCCTCGGGTTTGACCTCCCGGCTCACCAGCTTGTACGGGTGGGAAACGGGAATGACCTCCAAAACCCCGGGCAGGTTCTCAAACAGGGATGGATCGAGAACATCCCGGTTCCCGGTGATGCCAATGGCGACCCTCTGGGCGCCGGGAATGGCATGGGGTGTGAGGCCCAAAGCCTCAATGTGCCTTTTAACCTGCTCCACCTCTTCCTTGGTGGCGTTGACGGTCATGACGATCAGCATGACGATCCCCCCAACTGCGGGCTATACTAGCGAAGACGAGGAGGTTGTCAACGTGAAAAGGCTCTTGGTGGCTTTGACAACGCTCATCCTAAGCGTGAGTGTGGCGCACGCCGTTTACGTGGTGTACCTGAAAAACGGCAAGCGGGTGGTGGCCCGGGAAAAGTACCAGGTGAAGGGCAAGCTGGCGATCATCACCTTGAAAAACGGCTCGGTGGTGTCGGTGCCTCTGGACCAGGTGAACGTGGAAAAGACCGAGAAGATTAACTCCTTGGGCCTGGGGGACGCTGAGCTTTTGGCCCTGGGCGAAGAGGGTCCTCCACCCCCCACGCCCACCCCCACCCCAGCCATGACCACCATAGGGAAGCTCCGGGGAGAGCTGGCCAAGCCCACTGGGGAGGCAGCCAAACCCACCCCCACCCCGGGGATCACCTTGAGCGACCGTCCTTTCAAGGACAAAGGTGTGGATCGCGCTTTCCAGGAGGGGCTGGAGCGCTACCACCTCTACCTTTACCGCACCAGCCAGGGGACCCGCCCCGAGTACTTTTACGTGGAGGTGCAGGTCAACGAGAAGGAAGTGCCCAAGGCCCTGGAAGCCATCTGCATGACCTATCACCTCTTGGTGCAGTCAGCCCCGGATCGGGCTCCGGAAAGGGTGGAGCTGCGCTTGCTGAACGAAGCGGGCCGGGAAGCGGGTCTTTTCCGTATTGGTCCTGAACAGGCCGCCGAGCTGGCGGGGGGCAAGATCACCCCCGACGAGTTCTTCCTCAAGTACGTGCTCTTCTAGCGCTTATGAAAAAGCCGCTGGTCTTTTGGGCTCTTGGAATTGCTTTGCTTTCCTGCTCGGCCCCGGTGCCGGAAGCCGAGCGCCGCTGGCGGGAGGGGAGGGAGGCGGCGGTACGGGAGGCCATGACCCCGGAACAAGCCAAAGCCTTCCCGGGGATTAAGTTCTTCCCTTACGACCCGGCCTTTAAGGTGCGGACCTTGCTTAAGCCCATCGTGCCGCCGGAAGCGGTTTCCATTGCCGCCTCCGACGGCTCGGTGCGCCCGGCCCACCGGGTAGGGCGGGTGGAGGTGGACCTCCCCACCGGCAAGGCCACCTTGACCGTGTACCAGCTGGACGACATCCGCGACCGCTACCCCGACCACCTTTTCTTGCCCTTCCGCGATGCCCTGGCGGGCAAGGAGACCTACGGATCGGGGCGGTACCTGGAGCCCGTGAGGTTGGCGTCGGGGGTGGTGGAGCTGGACTTTAACCGCGCCTATAACCCCGACTGCGCCTTTGGCCTCACCGGCCGCTGCCCCATCACCCCGGAGGAAAACTGGCTTGCCATTCCGGTGCCGGCGGGGGAAAAGATGCCGGTAGGGGCCGGTCATTAGTGCTGGGCCTAGCCCTCGCCCTAGCTGCCGTTCTTCCCCCCGTGATCCCCGACCCGCGCCTGGGTTCTTCCCCATGGGCGATGGTGGACCTCCAGCAGCCGGCTGAGCCCCCAGAGGCCGCCGGGTACCTGCTCCCCGTGCCGGAAAAAGTCAATCAGGAGTGGCTGGACCGGCTGGTGGCCCTGGCGGCCCGGGGGGTGCCGGTGGTGGGCCTGGGGGTCCCCGGGGATGCCACGGTCATCCCGCACCTGGACGGGGTGGTGGTGGGCTCACCTCTCGAGGCGGAAGCCGTAAGGCGCTGCTGCCCCGCAACTGCACTGGTGGGGGAAGCTGCAAACCCCGCTGAAGCCATGGACAAGCTGCGCTGGGGGGTGAGCGTGTGGCTGGTGCCCGGCACCCCTCGCTGGGCGGAAGCCGTTGCTGGGGCTTTTCCCGAACCCCAGGCGGCCCGCTTCCAAGGTGGGGATTTGCCCACCGCCGCAGACCCCCACGACCTCTCCGTGCTGGTGGGGCTTTTCCCGGCTTTCCCCGGCGGCTGGGTGGAGCTGGCCAGCGACTGGGTGGCAAGCACAGCCACGCTCCTTCAGGACGGCGAAGAAGCGCAGCTGCCGGTGGAGGTAGCCGGGGGGCGCGCGAGGGTTGACCTTCCGTCCTTGCCTCAAGGGGGGCTTTTGCGGTTTTCCCGGCCCCTGCCCCCGGGAGGGTTGCAGCAGGTGGAGGTCACCGCCCGAGGGGAGCTCACGTTGGGGGAAATCCTCGCCCGTCATCACCGCCAGGTGGCCCTGCAAAATCGAATCGTTTCCAGCTTCCGCGGCTGGCAGCGTTTGCGGCTTCTGGTGGGGGTGGCTGAGCTTGACCGCAGCTTCGAGCTGGAGCTCGGTGGTCCGGTGTTCTTCACCCCCGATTTGGGCCGGGATTGGGAGCTTCGGGAGGCCCGGGTGAACGGCGCCGCCTGGCCGGTGGAGGAGCTCCCGGAGCTCCCCCTCATTCAGCCCAAGGCCCCGCCGGTGCCGCCTTTGGCCCTGGAGCTCAACCCCTCCTACCGCTACGAGCTTTTGGGCCTGGGGCAGTGGGAGGGGCGTTCGGTGTACGTGCTGGCTTACCAGGGCGGGGAAGGCTTAGAGCGGCGGTGGGGTCGGGCCTACGTGGATGCCGCCACCTATGGTTTGGTGGCGCTGGAGGCCTGGCAGCAAAGCCCCAAGCAGGAGGTGCGCCGCAGCCGAACGGTCACCCGCAACGCCCTGTTTCAGCATGAAGGCTCGCCGTTGTGGCTTCCCTGGAAGGTGGAAGGGGACGACGTGGTGGCCAGCTTCGGAAGCATCGCCACGGTGCACCGGGAGCTCAACCTGGAAAACCTCGAGCTCAACCACCCCGAAGTGGCCAGGGGGCGAGCTGAAGCCTTCCGGGGCCCCCGGCCCATGCTCCGGGAGCGGCGGGGTGAGGTGGTTTTCTTAGAGCCCGACGGGGCCGGTGGCCGCCGGGAGGCCAGCTCCGGTGGCAAGCGGCAGTCCTTCCTTCTGGGTGGTGCCTTCTGGGATTCCAGCCTTTCCTTTCCCCTGCCGCTTTTGGGCTACCAGCTTTTGGATTTTTCCTGGAGGGGGGACCAGCAGCTCCGGCTTTTCCTGGCTGGGGCGGTGAACGACGTGGCCTGGAGTCGCCCGGGCACCTGGGAGCCCAGGGCGCAAGCCTTCCTGCAGCTAGTCCCTTTTACCGAAAGCCTGTGGCGGGGGGAGCACGAGGTGAAGGGAGAGGCGCTTTACCTTTGGCGGCAAAAGCTGCGGGTGGGTCTGGCGCGGCAACTGGGGGGCTTTCGCCTGGGGGCGGAAGTGGGGGCGGATGTCCTGCACTTTTCCCGCACCCAGGAAACCGATCCCGCTTTTCGCTTACCGAAAAACACGGTGGAGACTGTGGCCCAGGTGCAGGCGCTGTGGCAAAGGGGAACGCTTCTAGCCGGCGCCCAGTGGGAGCGGGGGGAGAGGCTTTCCTGGCGCCGGTGGGGTTTTGGGGAGCGGGTGGAGCCGAGCTTTTCCCGCACCACGGTTTTCGCCCGCTACCAGCGCACCCCCTGGCCGTTGGTGCGGTTTTCCCTGGGTTTCGATGCGGCCACCTCGCAAAACGCCGATCGTTTTTCGCGTTTTTCCCTGGGTGGGCTGGGAGGCGGGGCAGGCTTCGTGGGGCTTCCGGGGGGGCGGGTGCACGCCGACGGTTTGGCGGTGCTGAGGGCCAGTCTGGCCCTGCCGCTTTCGGCCGGCCAGCGCCTGGAGGTCACCGCCAACGCCGGTTGGCTGCGGGTTCGCCAGGAGGGGCAGAGGGCCGCTCCGGTTTCCGGCGTGGGTGTGACCCTTACCCGTCGGGGTCCCTGGGGGACGGTGCTGGAAGCCTCCCTGGGCCTGCCGATGGTGGCGCCAGGGCCCAACCGGCCGGTGGTGCAGGTGGTGCTGCTTCGCCCCTGGCGGTAAGCCGCGCAAAGCTCCCTTTGGGCCAGCGAAGCGCTATTTGCTGAGCCACTCCCGGGTCCAGGGGAAACGGGCAAAGTAGCCGTGGGCTTCCAGGGCAGCCGAAAGCTTGCGGGCCAGGGTGGCATCGGTGATGGCTTTGAGCACCGCAGGGTTGAGCTCCACCGCCCGCTCCAGGTGGGCCAGCGCTTCTCCCTCCTGGCCCACGGCGAAAAGCGCCACGCCCAGGTTAAAGCGGGTTTCCGGCCGCTCCGCCAGGGCCAAAGCCCGACGGAAGTGCTCCACCGCCTTCCCCCAATCCCCGGCTTCCTGGGCGAGGTTGCCGGCCGAGGTTTCACTGCGGTAATCGAAAGGCAAAAAGCGCAGCTTGGAGCTCAAGCCCTGGTAAGCCGCAAAGGCCAGGGTTTGTCTTTGAGCGTCCCGCGGCCGCTGGCGGAGCAGGTTGACCAGCACGTCGGCCGATTGCACCGCCCGGTACGCCCGCCACTGCTGGAAGCTCCCCCAGGCTATCAGCAGCGCGCAGGCCAGGCCTGCGGCAGCTCTCGCCTTCCGCCAGCTTTGGGGAGGAGGCAGGGGGGGCAGCAGCAGAGCCGCCACCACCGCCCACTGGGCCGCAAGGGCAGCAAGGTGCAGGGGGAACTGGAAAGACGCCAGCACCACCATGGAGGCCAACGCCGGCGCTGGGGGCCAGGGGGAGGTGGTCGCACCCCTGGGGTTGGCGGAGGCTTTCAGGCTTTTGCCGTTGGCCCCTGCCGCCCTCCTGGTGGCCCTCAGTGCAAACACCACACCGGCCAGCAAAAGCCCAAGCCCCAGCAAGCCGGTTTCCGCCAGGTACTGCAAAAGCTCGTTGTGTGCTTCCCCAAAGCCGGTTTCAAGGCCCAGGAAGCGGCTGCGCTGGGCCAGCTCGTCCGCGGTGAGGTAGCGGAAGGAGTGAGCTTCAAACTGGCCAAAGCCCACTCCGGCGATGGGGTGAGCCAGAAACATGCGCAAGGCCGAGCTCCAGGCGGCCCCCCGGGCACTGGCCAACCACAGCCACTGGCCGCTTTTCACCTCCTGCCAGCTGGAAACAAGGCGCTGGCGAATGGGGCTTACGGCGGCCACGAGCACAACGGCTGCTATCGCCAGAGCACCCAAAACCCGCAGGCGGCGGGCGGGGGAGAGGGTAGTGAAGGCCAAAGCGGCCAAGCCGGCCAAGAGCGCCGCCAGGGCGGAGAGGGTTTGGGTGGCCACGATGACGGCGGTTTGCAAAAGCGCCACGAAAAGCCACAAAAAGTGCCGCTTGTGCGTCCAAAACCAGGCAAAGGCCAGCACCGTGGGCAGCACCAGAAACGAGGCCACATCCGCCGGGTTGCCCATGGTCCCCAGCCACAGGTAGCGCCCTTCCCCCGGCTCCAGCAGGCGGAAGGACTCCGGTCGCCAGCGGGGATCGAAAAACGCAATGGCCACCAGAGCTTGCAAAAACCCCGCCCAGAGCACGGCCCGGGCCAGGGGCCTGCGGAGGTCCGGGGCAAGCTGGCGCAAGGCACCAAAGCCCAGGGCTGCCAGGATCCACGGGAGGGCCGCCCACGCCGCCGCCGGGGTGGAAGCCAAAGCGGAAACCAGCGCCGCCACCGCTACCGCGGCGGGGGGCAAAAGCCAGGGATCCCAGGAAGGCCGGGCCAGGAAGGCGGCGGCCAGGAGAGCCCACAGCACGTTGGCCAGCAAGCTCTTGGGGGTGCGGAAGGAACCGGCGGTGGCAATGTCCACCACCAGAGGCACCACCAGCACCAAACCCAGCCCCGCCGCCAACACCACCCGCTGCCAGAGCTTTTGCCCGTTCATGCTTCCTCCAGCCGCACCGAAACCACCCGCGAAACCCCCGGTTCCTCCATGGTCACGCCGTAAAGCACGTCGGCGTGGGCCATGGTGCGGCGGTTGTGGGTGATGAGCAAAAACTGGGTTTGCTGGGCCTGGGCCTTCAGGTGCTGGCAGAGACGCTCCACGTTCAAATCGTCCAGGGGCGCGTCCACCTCGTCCAGCACGCAAAAGGGGGCCGGGCGAATGCGGAAGAGCGCCAAAAGCAAGGCCACCGCCGCCAACGCCTTCTCCCCGCCGGAAAGCAAGAGCACCGATTGGGTGTGTTTCCCCGGCGGCCGCACCTTAACTTCGATGCCGGAATCCAGGGGGCTTTCGGGGTCCGAAAGCAACACCTGCGCCTCGCCACCCCCGAAAAGCTCGCGGAAAACCTCGCCGAAGAGCTCGTTGGCCGCGGAAAGCGTGGCCAGGAACCGCTCCTGGCAGGTGGTGTCCAGCTCGGCAATGGACTTTCTGAGGCTTTCCAGGGACTCTTCCAGGTCCTTTTTTTGCGCGGAAAGGAAGCGGAAGCGCTCTTCCAGCTCCTTTTCCTGCTGCACCGCCAGCTCGTTCACCGGCCCCAGCTGGGCCAATTGCTGCTCCAGCTCCTTTTGCCGTTGCCCCAGGGCCTCCCGGTCCACATCCTGGGGGATTTCCTCCAGCGGCTGGCCGCCCAGGGCCTCCTGCAGGTGAGAAAGCTCCGCAGCCAGCTCGGCCGCCCGCAGCTGGGCATCCACCAGCGCTTTCAGCGCCGCCTGCTCCTCCTCCCGGGCCCGGGCGGCCCTGTGCTGCTGCTGTTCCACCTGTTCCTTGAGCTGGGCTACCTGCGCTTCCGCCTCTGCGGCCTTCTGTTGGCCCGAAGCCGAAAGCTTGAGCGCTTCTTCCAGCTGCGTGCGGGTTTGGGCCAAAAGCTCCTGCAGCTGGCTTTGCCGCTGGGAAAGCTCCAAAAGCTCCTGGCGCAAGCGCTCGGCTTCCTGGGCAAGCTTTTCCGCCAGCTGCCGGTGCTGGGAAAGCTCCCGCTGGGCAAAGCGCTGCCGCTCCAAAGCCAGCGCCAACTGTCCCCGCCACTTTTCCGCTTCGGTGTGGGCCTGGCTTGCCTGGGACCGGGCGGCCGAAGCGGTGGCCGTTGCTTCATCCACCCGCGCTGACTCCTCCTCGGCCCGTTCCTCCAAAACCTTGGCTTGGGCTTGGGCGTGGGCCAGGTTTTCCTGGGCTTTAGCAAGCTCGCCTTCCAACCGGGAGGCCTCCACCGCCAGCGCTTCCAGTTCCCGCTCCAGGCGGGTGCGTTCCCGGTGGCGGGCTTCTCGCCGGGAGGAAGCCTCGGCGAGAGCTTCGGTTTTTTGCCATACCACCTTGGAAAGCTCCGCCAGTTCGTGCTCGTGCTCGCGGAAGGTGGCGGTTTTGGCCTGGACGAGGGCGAGAAGCTTTTGTTTTTCCTCGGCCAGCTGGGTTTCCAGCGCCGAAAGCTCCTGCTCCCGGGTTTTCAAATGCAAAGCCCCGGCCGGGCCGCGCTGGCCGTTACCCAGGCGCAAGCGCTGCCCTTGCCTGCGGCTTCCTCCCGGCAGCAGCACCAGAAGCGAGGGGTTTTCGGTGGCCAGGCGGCGGGCCTCCTCGGGGTCCTGGGCCAGGGCCAAGGGGGGGAGGGCGGAGGCCAGCCACCCCAGCTCCTGGGGTAGAGCCCCCGCTTCGGAAAGCAGCGAGCCCTGGGGCGGCAGGCGCTGGGGATCGCGGATGACCACCTCCACCGCCTCCCCGGAAAAGGAGGCCTTCAGCAGGCGCTCCACCGCTTCTTCCCCCTGCACCACCGGCAACGTCAAAAGCTCCCCGTAGGCTTGGTCAAGGGTTTTGGCCAGCTCCGGTGGGGGGTTGAGGTAATCGGCCACGGTGCCGGCCAGTTGCTGGTCGCTTAAGACCTTGGCCAGGCTCTGGGGCAAAGCCCGCAGTTGGGCGCGGGCCCGCTGCACCGCTTCCCGCTCGTGGCGGACTTGCCACAGGCGGTGCTCCAGCTCGTCCCGCTTTTCCGCCAGCTCCTTGAGCTCCTTGCGCTCTTGATCCACCAGCGCCTGCAGCTTTTGCTGCTGGGCCTGCACCTGCTCCAGCTCGGCCTGACACTCCCGCTCCCGGTGGCTGGCCTCTTGCTCCTCGCCGGCGGCTTGCTGCAGGTGCTGGGAGAGCCTTTCCCTTTCCGCCGAAAGGCGCGTTTGCTGGTAGCGGATTTGCTCCACTTCCAGCTGCAGGCGGTGAAAGCGGTTGCGGGCTTCGGAGGCGGCGGCCACC